>OLSI01000854.1_pt1 | contig 23544 bp, 19 predicted proteins | sample 1672661 | NCBI WGS metagenome assembly OLSI01 (sample SAMEA3136711, study PRJEB25190) | human gut metagenome | biome: human gut; feature: human-associated habitat; material: faeces | place: Austria | collected 2013 | reverse complement strand
GTAAATACCCGTGACTGGACTTTCACCAGTAAGATTAGTGCCATGCTCGGCACACTAGAAAAAATGCCGTAACCCTTGTGGTTGCGGCATTTCTTTTCCTGTGATCGGCTCTTCTTTTTGTTTCCTTCGCTCTGTTGCCTACTTGTTACCTACCTGTTTGCCTATCTTGCCATTTTCAAGGCTTCTCACCGTGTCTCAAATTACTTTCTCATTTTTTGATCTAAACTAAGAAAAGTACCGCAGCCCTTGGAACTACGGTACTTTCTAGGTTTGTTGACTCTTTGATTAAAAAGGTTTGATTAGAACTTTCCAGCCTTAGCAGCTTCCTCAATGGAAACAGCTACTGCAACTGTCATACCAACCATCGGGTTGTTACCAGCGCCGATGAGACCCATCATCTCTACGTGAGCCGGTACGGAAGAAGAACCAGCGAACTGTGCATCAGAGTGCATACGTCCTAATGTATCTGTCATACCGTAGGAAGCTGGACCTGCTGCCATGTTGTCCGGGTGAAGTGTACGTCCTGTACCACCACCGGAAGCAACTGAGAAGTATTTCTTACCTGCTTCAAGACGTTCTTTCTTGTATGTACCTGCAACCGGATGCTGGAAACGTGTCGGGTTTGTGGAGTTACCTGTGATAGAAACGTCAACGTCTTCTTTCCACATGATAGCAACACCTTCCGGAACGCTGTTAGCGCCGTAGCAGTTAACTTTTGCACGAAGTCCTTCAGAATAAGATTTACGGAATACTTCTTTAACTTCGTTCTTGTATGGATCATACTCTGTCTCTACATATGTAAATCCGTTGATACGGGAGATGATCTGAGCAGCGTCTTTTCCAAGACCGTTCAGGATAACACGAAGAGGTTTTTTACGAACTTTGTTTGCTTTTTCAGCGATACCGATAGCACCTTCTGCAGCTGCAAAAGATTCATGACCTGCAAGGAAACAGAAGCATTCTGTTTCTTCTTCAAGCAGCATCTTGCCAAGATTACCATGGCCAAGACCAACCTTACGATGGTCTGCAACAGAACCCGGGATACAGAAAGCCTGAAGACCTTCACCGATTGCTGCAGCTGCATCGGAAGCCTTACGGCAACCCTTCTTGATAGCAATTGCAGCACCGACTGTATATGCCCAACATGCATTCTCGAAACAGATTGGCTGAATCTTCTTAACCTGTTCGTATACATCAAGACCTGCGTCCTTTGTGATCTTCTCTGCTTCTTCGATAGAAGCGATACCGTAGCTATTTAAAACAGAATTGATCTGATCAATTCTTCTTTCATATGATTCAAATAAAGCCATTTTAGATTACTCCTTTCTCGGGTCGATAATTTTAACTGCATCTGCTACACGGCCATACTGACCTTTTGCCTTTTCCCATGCAGTGTTAGGATCATCGCCATTCTTGATAAAGTCAGTCATCTTTCCAAGGCTTACAAACTGGTAACCGATAACTTCATCATTCTCATCAAGGGCAAGGCCTGTAACATAACCTTCTGCCATCTCAAGATAACGAACACCTTTTGCCTTTGTACCATACATTGTACCAACCTGAGAACGAAGGCCCTTGCCAAGATCCTCAAGACCTGCACCAACTGCAAGACCGTCATCAGAGAACGCACTCTGTGTTCTGCCGTATACAATCTGAAGGAACAGCTCTCTCATTGCTGTGTTAATTGCATCACAAACAAGGTCTGTATTCAGAGCTTCCATAACAGTCAGTCCTGGAAGAATCTCAGATGCCATAGCTGCGGAATGAGTCATACCTGAGCATCCGATTGTCTCAACCAGTGCTTCCTGGATGATACCTTCTTTTACGTTCAGGGACAGCTTACAGGCACCCTGCTGAGGAGCACACCAGCCTACACCATGTGTGAAACCGGAAATGTCCTTCACTTCCTTAGCCTGAACCCATTTTGCTTCTTCCGGGATTGGAGCGGCGCCGTGATGGACACCCTGTGCAACTGGGCACATTTCTTCTACTTCGCGTGAATAAATCATGTTAAAACTCCTTTCAAGTATAGATTTACTTATGATGTTGTTAAAAGATAGACTAACAACCTGAATGTATTTTCTCACAAATCACTACCGTTAGTCCAGTCAAACTTATGTCAAAAAATACGAACTTTTCTATATGGATATCATATAATTGCCGTTCTTGTATAAATGTGATAAAATTCATTAAAAAACAAGGAGAAAATTCTATGTCTGACAAACTCCCTCCAAGCATTTTTCCGGCACGCTTTCAGATTCTAAGTGGCAGCATGCTGAAACTGCTTGCCTGTATTGCCATGCTGATCGATCATACAGGTGCAATCATACTCAGCCACTATCCGCCGGCGCTCACGGAGCTCTTTTATATCAATGGAAAAGGAATTACTTTCTATCGTATTGTCCGCGATATCGGACGATGTGCTTTTCCTATTTTCTGTTTCCTGATCGTCGAAGGATTCCTTCATACGCATGACCGCAGAAAATATGGCCGGAATCTGCTGCTGTTTGCGCTAATTTCCGAAATTCCGTGGAATTTTATGTTTGCAAACACCTGGCATTATGCTGATAAACAGAATGTTTTTTTTACTCTCTTTCTTGGATATCTTGCCTTCTGTGCTCTTGAATACTTCTGGGAAACACCGTGGATGCAGCTTTTCTCTCTGCTTGCTCTCCTCGGTATCTCTATCCTGCTGCATGCAGATTACGGATGGCGTGGTTTCATCTTTCTCGTTCTGATGTATCTTCTCCGAAATGAGAAAGTATCCCAGGCGATCGTTGGAAGCTGCTGGCTGAGTTATGAATGGAAAGCCTGTTTTGCCTTTATTTCCATTAATATGTACAATGGAAAACGCGGCTTTATCCGAGGAAAAGCCGCGAAGTATTTCTTTTATTTATTCTATCCCGTACATATCACAATCCTTGTGATCATCCGGAATCTCTTTTTTCTTTAAAGACTGTTTTGGCCGGCCTTAATTCTTTTTGATGATCTCGGCTGCGTTTTTGTAGATACTGTCTGCCGGAATGCAGCCTCTTACCGGTGAAAGCGGATATATATTCGTATTTCTGCCGATCACAGTTCCAGGGTTCAGCACAGAGCCACATCCAACTTCTACATGGTCACCAAGCATGGCACCAAATTTCTTCAGTCCTGTCTCAATCTTCTCATCACCATCTTTGACAACGACCAGTTTCTTGTCTGACTTAACGTTGGAGCAGATAGAACCTGCTCCCATGTGGGATTTGTATCCAAGAACAGCATCTCCTACATAGTTATAATGCGGAACCTGTACTTTATTAAAAAGGACTGCATTTTTGAGTTCTGTGGAATTTCCGACAACTGCTCCTTCTCCCACAATTACATTTCCACGGATAAATGCACAATGGCGGACTTCCGCATCCTTACCGATAATAGCCGGCCCATTGATATAAGCAGTTGGAGCTATTTTGGCAGATTTTGCGATCCATACATTGCCATCCTTACACTCATACTCAGACGGATTGAGTGTCGGACCAAGTTTCATAATAAAATCACTGATTTCCGGGAGAACTTCCCACGGATATGTCTTTCCTTCAAACAACTCTGCAGCTATTGTTTCATTCAAATCCAGAAGATTTGCAACTGTAAAATCTTTTAACATGATTATGATTTTCCTCCTCGTCTGGAAGCCATTGGCTTCGATTTATAATTCGCAGCGGCTGCGTCAAAAAACTGCCGCAGTGCATACTGATAATTACTCTGTTCCACTTGAGCGGTACGCAGACGCACAAAATGTTCCAGTTTGTCCATGTACTCCTGTGAAGTAATACTTCCCTCTGCCACATATGTAAGGCCCTTTTCCCAGCTTGCTGTCAGTTCAGGATTCAGAAGCTGACGAATCGAACAGTTTACAACATCAAATATCATCTCTCCAAGAAGCGTTGGTGTGATTACCTGTGTCTTTTTATTTAATGACAAGTATTTGATAGAAACAAGTTTCTTAAGAATCTCTGCCCTTGTTGCACTGGTTCCGATTCCGCTTCCCTTGATCTGTGCTCTCAGTTCCTCATCTTCGATCAGCTGACCTGCATTTTCCATTGCCAGAATCATAGAACCTGAATTATACCGTTTGGGCGGAGACGTTTCTCCCTCTTTAATGTTCAGAGCATCTACGGTCAGTATATCATTCTTTTTCAGTCGCTGCAACGCATTCAAAAGCTGCACGTCACAGGATGCCTCCTCACTGTCTTCTTTGCCGGACTCCTGTGATCTGTCTGCTGCTGATTTTCTGGCAAAAGAATTCGTCGCATATTTCAGGTATCCTTCTTCCTGCAGCACCTTGAAACCGGAAAAGAACTTTTCTTTCTGCATCTCTGTCACCAGATTGACTTTCTGATAAACTGCCGGCGGACAGAAAATACAGAGGAAACGTCGTACGATCGTCTCATAAACTCTCTGTGATGTCTGAGAAAGACTTTTCAGAACATTTAATCCCTGACCTGTCGGGATGATCGCATAATGATCTGTAATCTGTTTATCATTGACATATCTGGTTTTTGCGATTGTTTTGTAAGAACCCATCTGTAAAATCTCATCTGCTGCATTGTCGATCATCAGATATCGACGCAGTCCTGAAATATTTTTATAAATTTCTTTTGCAACCGCACTCGACAGCACTCTGGCATCAGTTCTGGGATAAGTCACCAGTTTTTTCTCATACAATTCCTGTGTAATACGAAGTGTCTCGTCCGGACTGATCTTGAACAGTTTGGAGCAGACATTCTGAAGCTCTGCCAGGTTAAATAAAAGTGGCGGATTTTTGTTTTCTTTTTTGCGTTCCACCTTTTCTACGCGGCAGGACAAGGGTTGTTCCGACTCCAACATCCGAATCAGTTCCTCGGCATGTTTCTTTTCTTTGAAGCCATTCTCCTTATAAAGGTACGGCGACTGGAAATATCTGCTTCCTTCTACTGCTCTCCATTCTCCATCAAAGTGTTCTCCTTCCAGTGCAATACTGGAAAGGACACGGTAAAACGGGGTTTTTACAAAAGATCGGATCTCCCGTTCGCGACGCACAACCATTCCAAGCACACATGTCATGACTCTGCCTACGGAGATTGCCTGATATTTACTGTTCAGGTAATTAGAAACACTGTTGCCATAACGCAAAGTCAGGACTCTGGAAAAATTGATTCCCATCAGATAATCTTCCTTTGCCCGCAAATAGGCAGAATCTGCCAGATTGTCATAGACTGACAGTTCTTTTGCCTCGCGGATTCCTCTAAGGATTTCTTCCTCTGTCTGGGAATCGATCCATACTCTACGCTGCTCTTTATCTTTCACACCCGCCATCTGTGCCACCAGACGATAGATATATTCTCCCTCACGCCCGGAGTCGGTACACACATAAATCGTCTCTACATCCGGACGGTTCAGAAGCCCCTTAACAATGTTAAACTGTTTCTGCACCCCCGGAATCACTTCATACTTAAATTCACGCGGTAAAAAAGGCAGGGTATCCAAACTCCACCTTTTATACTTGATATCATATTTTTCAGGATAGCTCATAGTGACCAGGTGCCCAACACACCAGGTCACTACAGAATCTTCTGATTCCAGATAGCCATCCTTTCTCTGTCCGTTAATTTTTAATGCTTTCGCAAATTCCTGAGCAACACTTGGTTTCTCAGCTATGTATAAGGATTTACCCATATTATTTATCTGCACTCATCTTTCTGAGAGGCCATGCAAGAAGAAGCGCACCGCCTGCCATATTTCCCAAAGTGACGATTATCATGCTCTTAACCATTGCTCCAATGGAAACTCCCGATACCAGACATCCTGCTGTTACAAAGATACCCATATTTGCCACGCAGTGCTCAAATCCGCTGACAACAAATCCAGAAATACACATAACGATCATCAAAAACTTTGCAACTTCGCTCTTAAGCTTAATGCCACAAAGAACCCCAAGACATACAAAAAAGTTACACAAAACTGCACGGAAAAACATCTGACCTGCCGGAATTGCAAGTTTATTTCCGATAAATCCGGCAAAATAATCTGCTGTTCCAGATGCTCCCGCCCATACAAAAATCAGAGAAAGAATCAGACAGCCAACAAAGTTACCGATATAGCTGACTACCCATACTTTAGCCGCATCGCCCCAGCTGATCTTCTTGTCAAATGCTCCAAATGCCATCACCAGATTATTTCCGGTAAAAAGCTCGCCGCCTACCAGCGAAATCAGCAATACCGCAATCGAGAACACAAGTGCCCCCAGAAATTTCCCCCATGCCGGTTCTTCGGCCCCTGAGAACACATTTCCCACAACATTGGAAAAGATCATTGCAACTACAATAAAGAACCCTGCCATGATCGCCCGCATGAAATACTTGAAAAAGTCATTTTTCAGCAGGGTAATCTTCGCGTTTGCTGCATTTGATAGTTTCTGTACATCCTCTTGATTCATAAAAAATACCTCCCTTTCCAAGGAACAGAGTATCTTATAAACTCTTTTGTTCCCTCCACATATTGTATTCTTGCATTATAGCATTTTTGATATAAATTCTCAATATATATACCGCAAAGTTTGATATTTTTATAACAAATTTTCATTTATTTTCGATAACTGTCAGTTATCGAATCTCCAGTGCATGATTTTCCCGGTCAGTCACTTCACCGATCATCGCACAGGAAAGAGCAGATTCACTCAATTCCAGAAGTATCTCTTCTGCTTCATCTGCCGGAACCGCCGCAAGAAGTCCGCCGGACGTCTGTGGATCAAAGACCAGATCCTCCCGCCAGAGTTCTGCTGTGCTTATGTAACCGGATTTTGCTGCAAATTCCCGGTTGCGATATGCACCTCCCGGAATCAGTCCCATAGAGGCATATTCTTCTACATCCGGAAGAATCGGAAGTGCTTTTGCATCGATCACAAGTGTCTTCTTACTACCGTCTGCCATTTCCGTTCCATGTCCGCCAAGACCAAACCCTGTCACATCTGTACAGGCATGAACAATATGTCTTTTTAATACATCACGGGCATATCTGTTTAGCGTCTTCATAGATTTCAAAGCTGCTTCCCGCGCCTCTTCAGATACCATATCGGCTTTGATAGCCGTATTCACAATACCCGTTCCAAGCGGTTTTGTAAGGATCAGCCTGTCACCTGTCTGAGCTCCGTAATTCTTCCAGAACTTCTCTGGATGTACAAAGCCTGTTACGCTCAGGCCATACTTTGGTGTATCATCCTGGATCGTATGCCCACCGGCAAGTACAGCTCCCGCTTCCATTACTTTGTCCGCTCCGCCCTCCAGAATCTCACCAAGGATTGCTGTATCCATATCCTTCGGGAAAGCAACAATATTCAATGCGGTTTTCGGCTCACCACCCATAGCATAGACGTCACTCAATGCATTCGCCGCAGCTATCTGCCCAAAATCATATGGATCGTCTGCAACCGGCGTAAAAAAATCAAGGGTCTGAATCATTGCCAGTTCGTCCGAAATTCTGTAAACAGCTGCATCATCAGATGTTTCTGTTCCAACAAGAAGATTCGGATCCTGAAATTTCGGCAGTCCACAAAGTACACCTGCCAGCGTTCCCGGACCTACTTTCGCTGCACATCCACAATTGGGGGCGAGCTTTGTAAGATATACCTTCTCCATTTTGCTCAATTTCCTTTCTGTCTTAACCTTGTCCATCTATGATAACATAAATCTTCCGTTTTCTCCATGTCTTTTTTTGACAGAAAAGCGCAAAAAACTGCCCTGGCAGACTTCACTCTCTGCCCGGACAGTTTCTGTTCAGATCATATTATTTTTTTGTAATATAGCCTTTTGCTTTCAGAGTTTCTGCGCAGAGTACAGCACCACCGGCAGCTCCTCTTACGGTATTATGAGAAAGTCCTACAAACTTATAATCATAAACAGTGTCTTCACGGAGACGTCCAACAGATACACCCATTCCGTGTTCGTAGTTGACATCCTCGCTTACCTGCGGACGGTTGTCTTCTTCCAGATACTGGATGAAATGTTTCGGTGCACTCGGAAGTTCCAGTTCCTGAGGAAGTCCCCTGAAATTCCTAAGTGCTTCGATCAGCTGTTCTTTTGTAGGTTTCTTACGAAATTTAACGAATACTGCAGCTGTATGTCCGTTCAGTACCGGAACACGAAGGCACTGACAGGTGATAACAGGTTCCGTAGCCGGTACGATCACTCCGTCTTCAATCTTACCCCACAGTCTCAACGGCTCTTTCTCGCTCTTTTCTTCTTCTCCACCGATATATGGAATGATATTGTGTTCCATTTCCGGCCAGTCTTTAAATGTCTTTCCTGCTCCGGAAATTGCCTGATATGTAGTAGCAACTACTTCATATGGTTCAAATTCTTTCCAGGCAGTAAGTACCGGTGCATAGCTCTGAATGGAGCAGTTTGGTTTAACAGCGATGAATCCCTTAGTAGTACCAAGGCGTTTCTTCTGATACTGGATCACATCAAAATGTTCCGGGTTGATTTCCGGCACTACCATCGGCACATCCGGTGTCCAGCGATGTGCACTGTTGTTGGAAACAACAGGAGTCTCTGTCTTTGCGTATTCTTCTTCGATCGCTTTGATCTCATCTTTGGACATGTCAACTGCGGAAAACACAAAGTCAACAGTAGAAGCAACTTTTTCTACTTCATTAACATTCATAACTACGATATTCTTTACTGCTTCCGGCATTGGAGTATCCATTTTCCATCTGCCGCCAACAGCTTCCTCATATGTCTTTCCAGCGCTTCTCGGGCTTGCTGCCAGAGTAACGACCTCAAACCACGGATGGTTTTCCAGAAGAGAAATAAATCTCTGTCCTACCATACCTGTAGCACCTAAAATACCGACTCTCAGTTTTTCACTCATAACAATCGTTCTCCTCACTCGTTTATTCCACATGTGTCTTTGCACGGCACACATCTGTTTTCTTTGTACATACTATACCACTTTAATCAAAAATGCAAGTGGTTTTTAATTATTTTTCAGATATTCTTTGTTCCCTGCAATGATCTGCTCCATCACTTTCGGTCCCGGAGCGCCATATGTCTCACGTTTTTCCACACATGTCTTCATGCTGATCGCCTCATAAATATCCCGTTCAAATACAGGTGAGATTTCTTTGTACTCTTCAAGCGGAAGTTCATCAAGAGAGATTCCCTTATCAATACAGGTCAGTACCAGGCGGCCTACAATACCATGTGCATCACGGAACGGAACTCCGTGATTTACCAGATAGTCTGCAGCATCTGTAGCATTGGTAAATCCATTCTTTGCACTCGCTTCCATTACGTCTTTGCGGAATTCCATGGTAGAAACCATGCCGGTAAATAATGCGATGCAGCCCTTCACGGTATCAATAGCATCAAAGGTAAGTTCTTTGTCTTCCTGCATGTCTTTGTTATATGCAAGCGGAATTCCCTTCATCGTTGTAAGAATAGAAGTCAGTGCACCATAGACACGTCCCGTCTTACCTCTTACAAGTTCTGCAATATCCGGATTCTTTTTCTGCGGCATAATACTGCTTCCGGTGCTGTATGCGTCATCAATCTCCACAAAGCGGTATTCATTGGAATTCCAGAGAATGATTTCCTCGCAGAAACGGCTCAGATGCATCATAACTGTGGACATGGCAGAAAGAAGTTCGATCACATAATCTCTGTCAGATACGGAATCCATACTGTTTCTGGTCGGTCCGTCAAAGCCCAGCAGCTCTGCAGTATAAAATCTGTCCAGCGGATAAGTGGTTCCTGCAAGCGCACCTGCTCCAAGCGGACAGGTATTCATACGTTTACGAATATCAGCCATACGGCTTCTGTCCCTGCGGAACATCTCAAAATATGCCCCTACATGATGTGCCAGTGTAACCGGCTGTGCTTTCTGCAAATGCGTAAATCCAGGCATATATGTGTGCACATTATTCTCCATGATCACCTGAAGAGCTTCCAGAAGTTTCTTCAGTTCTGCATCGATCTCTTCGATCTCATCACGCACATACAATTTCATATCAAGAGCGACCTGGTCATTACGACTTCTTCCTGTATGAAGCTTCTTACCCGGATCTCCGATACGGTCAATCAGATTTGCCTCTACAAAACTGTGAATATCTTCATATTCAGATGTAATCTCCAGTTTTCCGGATTCTACATCTGCAAGAATACTGTCCAGACCGCCAAGGATCTGATCTCTTTCTTCTTCTGTCAGAATGCCCTGCTTGGCCAGCATTCTGACATGAGCTTTACTTCCGCGAATATCCTGTTTATAAAATTTTTGGTCAAATGAAATAGAAGCATTGAAATTGTATACAAGTTTGTCCGTTTCTTTCGTGAAACGTCCTCCCCATAACTGTGCCATAATGTCCTCCTTATTGTACGGTGATTTTGCCACTGCCAGATCTCACCAGAATCCCACAGTGCATAATTTTCTATCAGTTTACCACATTCCAGTGGAAAATCAAAGAGCAGAACTCTCTGAAATTTGTTTTTATTTCAGTTTTTGTTTCAGTTTTTCTTCCTGTTCGCGCTTCGAAAAGACGCAGCCACAGTAATTCTGCCGGTAAAGATCAAACTCGTGAGATAATTCAATCGAACGCTTGTAGCCGTTTTTCTTCTTGAAATCAGATGGAAGATGAGGTACTTTGTAAATTTCTGCCAGTTCTTCGCCAATCTCGTTGATCTTCTCTGCATTTTTCAGAGGACTGATTGAAAGCGTCGTTGTAAAATAATCATAGTTTCCCTCTCTGGCAAGTTTTGCTGCTTCTTCCATTCGGAGGCGGTAGCATTTGAAGCAACGTTCGCCACCCTCCGGAACTTTTTCCATACCTTTCGCCATTTCATAAAATACCTGCGGATCATAGGTGCCTTCTTCGATATGAACCGGATGTGTAAAAGACATTTCCGCTACCAGACGGCGAATCTCTGCGACTCGCTTACGGTATTCTTCCTCCAATGAGATATTGGGATTATAAAAAAATACTGTAATCTCAAAATACTGAGATAAATATTCCAGCACATAACTGCTGCACGGTGCACAGCAGCTGTGAAGAAAAAGCCGTGGAACTTTTCCCTCTTTTGTTATGTTTTCAATGAGCCGGTCAAGCTCTTTCTGATAATTTCGTTTATTCATGGTGATATTCCTCTTGTAAGATTATTGCTGAAATTTCTATATGGATCTTTCTGTGTCAGACTGTTTCCGTGATCCTTTTTCCTATCATAACACAGATGCACTCTCCCGCATATCTTAAAATATAGATTCTCTTTCGAGGTATTTTGTATGAAACCCCTTCTGGAGATCAGAAATGTTTCTCTTTCTTACCATACCGTATCCGGAGAGACGAAAGCTCTTTCAAATATATCGTTTGACCTGATGCCCGGTGAATTTCTTGCCGTTGTCGGTCCATCCGGCTGCGGAAAGTCCACGCTCCTGAATCTGATCTGCGGCATGCTCCCGGCAGAAGAAGGCACGATTCTTATGAACGGCATCCCTCCGTCTCCCGGCGATCCACGCATTGGATATATGCTCCAGAAAGACCATCTTCTGGAATGGAGAAGCATCTACCGGAATATCCTCCTCGGTCTTGAGATCCGTAAGGAAAAAACGCCTGAAAAACTTGCATACATCGAAAAAATGCTTGACACCTACGGGCTTGACAAGTTCCGCACCGCCCGTCCTTCGCAGTTATCCGGCGGCATGCGCCAGCGTGCGGCTCTTATCCGCACACTTTCCCTGAAACCGGAACTTTTGCTGCTTGACGAGCCTTTTTCCGCGCTGGATTACCAGACACGGTTAAATGTCAGTGACGACATCGGTCGCATCCTCAAAAAAGAACAGAAAACCGCGATCCTTGTTACGCACGATATTTCCGAAGCGATCAGCATGGCAGACCGTGTGATCATCCTTTCTGCCCGTCCTGCCTATGTCGCGCGTATTGTCCCGATCCGACTGTCACTGGATGAAAGGACCCCTCTTGCCGCACGCGGTGCACCGGAATTTAAGTCTTATTTCAATCTTATCTGGAAGGAGCTGAACCAGTATGCCTGACCTTTCTCCTGCACAGAAAAAATATCTGGCCTGTGTCCGGCGTGAAAAATATCTGATCCATGTGTCCAGGATCTTTCTGTTCCTGGGCTTTCTCCTTTTGTGGGAAGTATCTGCCAGACAGGGATGGATCGATTCTTTTATCTTCAGCAGTCCGTCTGAGATCTGGCGAACATTTTTTAAGATGGTACAGGATCAGTCTCTGTTTACACATATCGGGATCACGCTGATGGAAACTCTGGTCAGCTTTGTCTTTACCGTTTTTCTCGGGATCGGCACGGCGGTTCTTCTATGGTGCTGTCCAAAGCTTTCACGGATCCTGGAGCCTTACCTCGTCGTCCTGAACAGTCTGCCAAAATCCGCCCTTGCCCCGCTCCTGATCGTGTGGCTCGGTGCAAATATCCGGACGATCATCGTTGCCGGAATGTCTGTGGCAATCTTTGGCTCAGTCATCAATCTCTACACCGGCTTCCGCGAAGCTGACCCGGAAAAACTGAAACTCATCCGCACCCTCGGCGGCACAAAAAAAGACGAACTGACAAAGATTGTCCTTCCGTCTTCCGTGCCTCTCATCCTGAGTGTGATGAAAGTCAATATTGGATTGTGCCTGGTCGGCGTGATCATCGGTGAATTCATTGGTGCAAGGCAGGGGCTTGGATATCTGATCATCTACGGTTCCCAGACCTTTAAGCTGACATGGGTGCTGATGTCCATCGTAATCCTGTGCGTGATCGCAATGGGGCTGTATGCCATTCTGGATTTCATTGAGAAACGTGCACAGAAATGGTAAAACCAGAAAATAAACCATCCATTTGCAACGCTCCTGGATGGTTTATTTTTGTCTTTATAGAATTTAGGTCATCTGCTTTCTCTTTTGGGGTTGACTCTGTACTTTATTTCTTCCTCGGATATACTCCAACAAAGGAAATCTGTGGCAGGACTCTATAATCGTTCAGTACGATTCTGATTTCTTTCACGTTTTCTTTAAAAAGTGGGATGATTTTTTTGTACCCGATTACAGTTCCTGTATAGACCTTCTCCCACTCTCCCTGATCTCTTACAAATACTTCAAAAGCCTCTACTCTCTGGCTATTTCGGATTTCTTCTTTTAGTACCAGATACCCGACATCTTCTGCTTCATCCAATGCAAAGACAAGTTCCACCGGTCTGTGGGATTCCTCCAGCAGATTGCGGGAAAAACTTCTCTGCTGCCATTCTCCCAGTTCCCTCAGACGCTCCACATCATTCTCATGCAGAAGCCCGTTCGACATTGGCGGGATATTCAGAAGAAACGTTGCATTTCCACCAACAGACCCCAGATAAATATGGACCAGTTCTTCCAGGCTTTTCACCTGGCCATCCTCTTCCGGATGATAAAACCATCCCGGTCGGATCGAGGTATTTACCTCTGCCGGATACCAGATCAGATCATGTTCGCCCTCAAGAGCGATACGGCTTCCAAGGTCTTCCATATCACTGGTGATCTTCCTCTGGCGAAATTCTTCATCGTCCGACTGCTGGCTTCTTTCCTGCACACTTTCTGCCAGAGCTGTCCGCGCAGGAACTACACTCCACTCTGATTTTCTTACATCGCCGGCTTCATTTCCACACCATCGGATGTCCGGTCCGCAGACGCAGATGCAGGCATCTGGCTGATACTTCCGTACACATGCATAATATCTCTCCCAGTCATAAACCTGCTTCTTTCCATTCGGACCTTCCCCACAGGCCCCGTCCAGCCAGACACTGAATATCTCCCCATACCCGGTCAGCAGTTCTGTCAACTGTGCGATATAATAATCGTCATATTCTTTCCCGCTTCCATAACATGGCTGATTCCGGTCCCACGGAGAAAGATAGATTCCAAACTTCAATCCATAACGACAGCAGGCATCCGAGACTTCCTGTACTACATCTCCTGCCCCATCCTTCCATGGACTTGAAGCGACACTGTGCTGTGTATATTTCGTCGGCCACAGGCAAAATCCGTCATGATGCTTACAGGTAAGGATCACGCCTTTCATTCCTGCCGCCTTCACCGCCGATACCCATTGCCCGGCATCGAATTCCTGCGGATTAAAAATTCCGGGATCTTCCGTACCGTCTCCCCATTCCCGGTTCGTGTACGTATTCATCCCAAAGTGAAAAAATGCATAAAATTCCGTTTCCTGATACTTAAGCTGACGCTTCGACGGAACAATCTTAATCAATTCCTGATCTGTCGGCATATCTCTTCTCCTTCTTCAAAAAATCCAATTCACCCTTTCAGGCCGCCTGCCCCGATTCCCTGCAGCAGATATCTCTGTCCGATCAGATAAATGATCATGGTCGGGATCATAATGATCACAAGTCCCGCAAACAGTGCACCCCAGTCTGTCGCATACTTCTGTATCTCAAACAGATTTGCCATTCCGATCGGAAGGGTCTTTTTGGCATCATCGGTCAGAAGGACCAGTGCCAGCGGATATTCGTTCCAGAATCCCATTGCGCTCAACATTGTGATCGTTGCAATTCCCGGTTTTGCAAGCGGAACCATAACTTTCAGAAGAAGCTGAAGGTTTGTGGCACCATCGATCCGGGCAGATTCTTCATAGTCTTTTGGCACAGCAGACATAAAGCCCTGCAGAGTAAAAATGCAGAACGGGAACTGCATGACCGCATAGACCAGACAGAGTACCGGCAGATTATTCAGCCCATTGATTGCCTGCAATTCCAGGAAAAGCGGGATCATGATATACGTTGCCTGGAGGAAAATACATGCCATATAGATTGTGGAGATCAGTTTGCTCCCGGCAAAGCGGTATCTTGCCAGTACGTAAGAAATCGGTATGACAAACAGCAGAAGCAATGCCGTAGACAATACCGTTACAAACACAGAATTTCCAAAATACGCTGCAATATTTGCCTTCTGCCATGCAGCGACAAAATTATCCAGATTCAGTGATACCGGCAGTGCATAAGGATCTGTCAGATACTCCGCATTTGTCTTAAACGCAGACATCAGGTTCCAGAAAAGCGGATAAAGAAAAATAATTGTAAACAGAATCATCAGGATCCTGATACACCAGGTTCTTACAGTTTTCATCAGTCTCCCTCCTATTCTTTCTCAGCTGACAGTTTTCGTGAGATCAGTGCAAGCACGATTGCAAGCAGAAGCGTAAACATGGCGATTGCCATCGCATAGCCAAAGTTTGCATTTCGCATGCCCTGCGTGTACATATACTGCAAAAGGACACTGGAAGCACCGTTCGGTCCTCCTCCCGTCATGACATTAGACAGAGTAAAACTCAGATTGATCGTTCCGGACAGAGAAAGGATATAGGTCGTTCCGATGGATCTGCGAAGAAGCGGGATCGTGATCCTGAAAAACTTCTGGACTCCGGTCGCTCCATCGATCGAGGCCGCTTCATAAATTTCCTGAGAGATCCCGTCAATCGAAGCCACATGCATTACCATATAATAACCGATCGCCTGCCACACCAGTGCGGCACCGATACACCAGAGAGCTGTTTTTCCCTCTCCGAGCCAGGCATGTTTCCAGGAAGACAGGTTAAACAAATCCAACATATGATTGAGGATTCCTCTTGTCGGATTAAACACAAAAGACCATACAATCCCGACAACCGTCATGGATACAACACTCGGAAAAAAGAATACGGTACGATAAAAAGATTTCTCCCGAAGTTCTCCCTGTGTAAGGATGAAAGCAAATATCAGGCTCAGAAAAATCGTCAGAGCCGGAATCACAAGCATCAGTTTAAACGTATTAAAAAGCGCCTGCACAAAGTCCTTGTCTTTGAACATATAAATATAATTATCCAGAAATACAAACTTACTGTTGAATCCAACACTGAGTGCTGTGGAACTGGTAAATGACAGATAGATGGCATTCAGCATCGGTACGATCATAAAAACAATCGTAAGAATCAACGCGGGAAGCGTACACAAAGCTATAAATAATTTTGGCTTTTTTACCACGTCTGGTCACTCCTTTTTTCAGATTTCAAATCATTTTGGGGTAAAAAAAGGCTGCCGCATACCTTGTGCAGCAGCCTTTTCGCTTAATCGGACAACATTCATACTGTAAATAACAAAAAAGATATTTATTTGGCAGCTTCCTGGTCTGCACGAACCTGTGCAAAAGCGTCCTCTACATTCTGTGCCCACTCTTCTACTGTCATTTCATCGTTCATAACAGAAGTGATCGGGTTAAAAATCTCATCTTTTGGATTGATCTTGCAGTCAGCCGGAACTGCTGAGAAGCTCATGATCAGAGAAGAGGCATTTGCTTCGTCATAGATTCCGTACATGTTGTAGATTGCTGTAGAAAGTTTGTCTTTTGCCACTTCACGGGCACTCTTTGTTGCGTAAAGGGCACCGGAAGCTTCTGCAAATGCAGATACAGATTCATCGCTGTACAGGAAACGGAGGAATTCTTTTGCGAGTTCCTGATTCTTTGCAGCTGCCGGAATAGAGAACTGCTCGCAGCTGTCGAATACATAGTGAACATCATCTGCATTCTCTGTCGGGATCGGAGCCATGGCAAACTCAAATCCGTCTTCTCTCGGAGCATCCTGCATCTCATTTTCCATCCAGGTTCCATTTGTGATAAAAGCAGCTTTTCCAAGCATCATCTCTGTCTGGGATTCTGTATGGTTCATACCTACTGTACCTTCCAGAAGATATCCCTTATCTGCGATCTCTTTGATATGAGTGAGGGCTTTCAGCACGCCTTCATTATTAAAGGAGCCTTCTTCATAATTTGCGATCTTTGTGAGAGCTTCTTCACCACACTCATTTGCAATTGCCGGCCAGAGCATTTCTTCCATATATCCCGGATAGATTCCCTGATAAGTAAAGAGGGAACGTCCGTCGATATCTTTGACTGTATCACCAAGTGCAAAGAACTCATCCCAGGTCTTCGGAACTTCCAGATTGTTTTCGTCGAAGAATGTCTTATTGTAGATCAGGCCCTGTGGACCGCTGTTGAACGGTGCGAGATAGATATCGCCATCTCCATATGGTGCACACTTGCTGCTTGCAAGGATTCCATCTGTGATATCATCACGGAGTGTACCGGTTCCTGCATAGTTTTCGCCATCAAAAACATCGTTCAGGTTCAGAAGTGCATGTTCTTTGATCAGAGAAAGGATCACGCCGTCCTCACCGCCATCATTCAGGCAGATAAAATCCGGTACATTTCCGGCAACGATCTGTGGACGAATGATATCACCGATGGTAGGGCTGATGGTCATGTTTACTTTCACGCCCTCATGACTTTCCTCAAAGAGTTCTACCATCTGATTCCAGTAAGCATCTCCGTATCCACCCTGGAAGATTGCGATGTTCAGTTCCTGTTCTTCCGCGTCTGCAAATGCAGTGAGTGGTGAGAGTACGCTAGCTGCGCTCATCGCAAGGATCATAGCAGAAGCTGCAAATCTTTTCTTCATATGTTTGTTTCCTCCTTCGTTCTGGCTTTTTTACGTTCGCCTTATGATGACAGTATACGGCAAAATATTTTTGTAGTAAATTAACGAAACAGCCCTGCTTATGGAACTTTTTCTTGTAAAAATTATATGATATAGATTTTCTTGTGATAAATATGTACAATCTTTTTCTATTTGTGTTTTGGATGGATTATCCTGACTTTTTTTAGTATAATGGATAAAAAGGCGGGGAGAAAAATGAATAAAAAACAACGTTATCAGGGATTTCGTAAATTCAGTATCAAAACAAGGCTTGTCATCGCTCTTTTGCTGATATCCATTATACCATTGGCAGGAATCAGTGGCTATTCCTTTCATATCTTTTCCGTAGCACTCCGGGAAAAACTTTCTGCTTCCATTTCTCAGACTTTATCGATGATCAATCTGAATATGGTAAGTGAGATTGAAAAATATCAGTATCTGTGTGGCTCTATCTGCATCAGCGAAGAGATCAAGGACGGGCTTCTGAACAAAGATATGTCAGATATTGAGAAAAATCAGGCGATCAATGAGATCCAACATATGGTTCGCACCAAGATCATCTATCCGGCACAGGCCAAAAATATCACCGTATATGATACCGACGGAAATATTTTTTATGATCTTGGCTATGACGGTTTCTATCAGGATGATGTAGACATGCTCCTCGACCGGCTGCGCCTAGAAAATCAGGATGTATGGGCGTATGTACACACCTACCGTGACAGAGACATTCTGGTCCTTGGAAGAAGGATCTATGAACAGTACAGCGAAAGCCGCGTGATCGGTTACACCCTGATTTCCATCGATGAGAAGATTTTTTCCAAGACAGTCCTCGAACCGGTGGGACTGGCAGATTCTTCTAATATTATGTATATGAATATGGACGGTACTGTTCTTTCCTCTTGGGACCGAAATATCGCACTCGGTGAAAAGGTTGACAGCGAATTTCTCAAAAACATCCAGCAGAAGCTTCCTTCCAGAACCGATTCCTTCAGCATCCACAAAGATGGCGAAGAACAGCTGGTCACTTATATTTTCAACAAAAAGCTCAACCAGCTTTTTGTGTACACCATGCCTTATCATTATATCAATTCCGAAGTTTATACCATGCTTCGCCGAATCCTGATCGTGGCAGTGATCCTGGTCCTCACGTGCATCGGGATCGTCGCAATGGTATATCCGGGAATCACCTCCCCGATCAGAAGCATGCTGGATTTCTGTAAAGAATTATCCCACGGAAACCTGAATGTCCGTATTCAGGATAACCACAAAGACGAACTTTCAGACCTGTCCGGCAGCATGAACCACATGGCAGATACCATCCAGAATCTGCTCGAACAGCAAAAAGAACAGGAAAAGAAAAAGAGAGAGCTTGAACTTCAGATGCTCCAGTATCAGCTCAATCCTCATTTTCTTTTTAACACCTTAAACAGTCTGCGCTTTGTGGCAGCCATGCACAATGACCAGATCGTCAGCGATGGGATCCAGGCACTCAGCAGTCTTCTTCAGAACACGCTCACGAATAAGAATGAATATATCACCGTGCAGGAAGAACTTGAAAATTTGGAAAATTATTTTGCCATTCTCCGCATCCGGTATGCAGGAAGTTTCGAATATTCTTTCCATGTGGAGGATGAAGAGCTGCTCTCCTGTCTCGTTCCCAAACTGATCCTGCAGCCGCTCGCCGAAAATTCTGTAATGCATGGTTCTTCCGATGACGGTTCTGTCATGGAGATCCATATTACCTGCTGGGAGGAAGACGGACATATGATCCTGGAACTTCAGGATGACGGAAAAGGATTCGAGATAACCCGGACTGATCTGAACCCGCACAAGGACCGCAAAAAAATCGGCGTAGCAAATGTAAATGATCGTATCCATCTGAACTTTGGCCGGAAATACGGGCTGAAGATCAACAGTCACCCGGGCGAGGGTACCACCTGCACCCTGACACTGCCAGAGCTTTATGCCGATACCCTGTCACAACATCCAGAAGAATAAACAAGTACCTCAGAAAGGACCCAAATGTACAGTATACTTATTATAGATGATGAACCCATTGTAAAAATTGCTCTCCGCTCGATCCTCCCCTGGGAAGAACACGGTTTTTCCATCTGCGGAACTGCTTCGAATGGTCTGGAAGCCATGCCTCTCATCGAGAAGCATCAGCCGGATGTGATCATCACTGACCTCAAAATGCCGGAAATGGACGGGCTGGAACTAATCCGTACCCTGAAAGAAAAAAATTATCCCGGAGAGATCCTCGTACTCAGCAATTATGAAGATTTTGATTCTGTGCGGAGCGCACTTCTTCTGGGCGCGGCAGACTATCTGTTAAAGATCAAGATCAGTCCGGACACCCTTCTCGCCTGCCTGAACAAAACGACCGAAAAGCTGCATGAAAAAGCTGACAGGAAAATTTCTGTTCCAGCGGAAACCGTATCCGAAAACAGGACCCGCCTGCTCCTCTCCTTTTTTGAGGGAGAATCTTCCCTTTCCTCTTTTACGATCCAAAACGCCGGCACAGACCTGCGCTTTATGCAGGAACCATGCGCCGTCTGCTATGTGACCTTTGAAAAATTCCTGTCCAATGAAGCTTTTTCTATCTCGGGAAAACTTCTGTGTGATATGATTCTGGACGCAGTACAGGGTGTACTGCAGCCATATATCCTTGTACTGAACGACTACAGTGCACTGGTAGTCTTTTCCCAGAAAGAACTGGATGCAGGCCAGATGAAAGTCGCTCAGCTCGTAAAAAAGCTGTACAACCGTTTCACCATGTACCAGTCCTTCGCCCCGGATATGCCATATCAGGAAAATCTTCCGGACTATGAGGAAGCCAGAAATACCTATCAGACCTTTACCATAAATGAAGGACATTATACAGACGATATTGCCAAAACCCTCGCATATATCGAAGAAAATTACATGCACCGGCTCACGCTGTCCTCCATTTCCGCAAATGTCAGCTTAAGTTCCAGCTATCTGTGCCGTGTTTTTAAATCAGAAGTCGGAACAAGCATCACCAGTTATCTGAACAACCTCCGGATACGAAAAGCCGCCACCATGATCAAAGACAACCGACTTTCTCTCAAAGAGATCTCCACAATGGTAGGAATTGATGACCAGCTCTATTTCAGCAGACTGTTTAAAAAATGTATGGGAATTTCCCCTTCGGAATACGGGAAACGATTTCACCAGTAAATCTCAATCTGCTTTCAGCGTGATCTCCTTTTCTGTTCCGTTGTACAAAAGTGTACGCACTGTATCTGTTAGCGATTTCAGACTGCATTCCGTGATCCTGCCGTCCTTCCATGCAAAATCAATCGTAATGCCGCCCGGTGCTTTGAGACCCCTTATCTTTCCATCCTTCCATTCCTTTGGAAGCGCCGGAAGAAAAAGAATCCTGTCGTCCTGATACTGCACCAGCATTTCCAGCACAGCTGCAGCAAACCCAAAATTTCCGTCAATCTGAAATGGTGGATGTGCACAGAGCATATTCGGGTAGGTTCCGCCACCGACCAGACTGCAGTTTTCTTCTCTTGTAACGTGAAGCTGATTTTTCAAAAGCTTCAACGCACGCTCTCCATCTCCGAGCCGCGCCCATAGACACGCCTTCCATGCCATGCACCAGCCGGTTCCCTCGTCCCCTCTTCTGTCCAGTGCCACACGGCAGGCAGCCAGAAGTTCCTCATCCTCTCTGTGGATCAGATTTCCGGGATAGAGACCGTATAGCTGTGAAACATGTCTGTGGTGCACATCCACTTCCGGATAGTCCAAGAACCACTCCTGAAGCTGCCCGCCTTTCCCCCTCTTAAAAGGCGGCAATTTTTCAAGTGCCGCTTTTACTTTATCCGTAAGTTCTGTGATTCCAAGGATCTCGCAGGCTTTCAGATAGTTTCCAAACAGTTCTTTCAGGATACTGTTATCCATTGTTGAACCAAACGTCACACTATGGGCACCTTGATCCGGCGCTGTAAATGTATTTTCCGGCGATGTAGATGGTACTGTGACGAGATATCTTTCATAAGGTACCAGGTAGCCTAGATAAAACTCTACTGCACCTCTGATAAGAGGAAATGCTTTTTCTCTCAGAAAGTCTTTATCCAGTGTATAGCGGTAATGCTCCCATAAATGCCAGCAGAGCCATCCGGAACTCATCGGCCACATAGAGTATGTACAGGGATTTTCATCCTGTCCGAAATGGCCAACTGGGCTGGAATGACCCCAGATATCCAGATTGTGATGACTCACCCATCCATTCAGATGATAGACTTCTTTTGCTGTCTTTTTTCCCCGCGAGGCAGTCCGTTCGACCAGATCAAACAGCGGCTCATGGCAGTCACTTAAATTCGCTTTCTCTGCCATCCAGTAATTCATTTCTGTATTAATATTTACCGTATAGTTGCTGCTCCACGGAGCTCTCAGATCATGATTCCAGATTCCCTGCAAGTTTGCACACTGTGTGCCGGGCTTCGAGGAAGCGATCATAAGATAACGGGCATAGTGAAACATTTTTATCACAAGATCATTTTGTACACCAGGATTCAGCGTAAGATCCATCCGGTCAAAATATGCTTCGTATGCCTTCTGATGAGATTCTTTTAATTGTGGATACGAAAGGTTACAGATTCGTTCCAGCATCTGTTTCTTCCTGGCTAAATAAGAATCCTGTGATTGAAAGTCTGTTATCCCAGACAGATAAATGTACACATCATTCTCTGCTGTTACCAGAAGCGTGTTATCCTTTTGACAGACGCAGCCTTTCGGTGCCTGCACGGAAAGGCCGATTACAAACTGTGTTCCTTTTCCCCCTTCATAGACGATCGGATGCTCACAAGAATAATAAGGCGGTGCCACATATATCGGAGCCTGTCCCTCCAGTACAAGGCCATTTGTCCCAAACGCAGAACAGGCATGCCTTATCTGGCTGTCCAGGGAAATATGCAGCTCCAGATTACTGTACGCGTCTGCTTTGTAATGAAGTGCCATGACCGGTTCTGACATACTTGTAAAAAATTCTCTTTGATATACCTGTCCGTCCTGACGATATACGACCTGTTCCAGTGCATCTCTGAGCGAAAGTTGTCTCTGGTATGATCCATGCTCTTTTAATTCAGGTACATTTGTATCAATATACAGATTTCCTGCCGGAAGATAGCTCTCTGTCCAGTCACCAAGGATGTTTTCTTTACAATAAGCTTCCGCCTCTTCATACTCTCCATCAAAAATTTTCTGGTGCAAAAACTCCCAGTCCACATCTGTATTTTTGTTTTCTTTATCTCTTCCTGTCCCGGACCAGAGTGTATCCAGATTCAGTTCAACCTTTTCCTTTCGAAGCCGTCCATATGACATCGCTCCCATAGATCCGTTCCCAAGAGGAAGTGCTTCATTCCATGCTTCTGCCGGCCTGTCAAAGACCAATGATAACTCATTCATTTTATTATTCTCCCATGCAGCATTCTCTATTTAATAATACAGAAAAACTCCACAGAATAAAATGTCACTTAAAAGTACATATTTCTGCGGAGTCTTTTTACGTCATTTTATGATAACTAGATTTGATACCACCTGATCTCATTTGCTTCCATATGAAGTTCGAAGCTGCTTCCGTCGCCTTTGTATACAACGGTATCCTGTGGCTCGTAGGTATTGTTTACGACGCAGTATTTGCCGTTCTTTACATAGGCGTGGACTTCTACATTGTAGTTTGTGGAATACCAGCAGTTCAGTTCTTCCTCTGCGGATGCGGACCAGAGGACTGCACGGTAGAGGACACGGCTGTTCTTGAAACTGTATGGAAGTCCGCTGATATAGACACCGCGGCCCTTTCCGAAGGTTCTGACTGCCATCTGCACTTCCTGGTCTTTCTGGATCAGGATCTCGGTTCCGTCAAGTGCATAGATGTTCTTTTTGCCTTCGCCGAAATCAACTTCTCCGTCACTGTCTGCCAAGATAAAGTGATTTCTGTGTTCTTCCCAGTTGTATTTGTCTTTGTTCAGGTTGAAGCCGTTTTCTTCTTCTA
>OLSI01000847.1_pt1 | contig 23685 bp, 19 predicted proteins | sample 1672661 | NCBI WGS metagenome assembly OLSI01 (sample SAMEA3136711, study PRJEB25190) | human gut metagenome | biome: human gut; feature: human-associated habitat; material: faeces | place: Austria | collected 2013 | reverse complement strand
AAAATACAGCGTTAAAAGTTTCAGCTAATAATTACTTTAACTTCTATGAACAGTTTGTAGATCAGCTACAGGTATTTTCCAATAAAAAGTTGATAGAATTATGCAATTATCTAAAGATGCAGAATAGAGAAGCATATAAGTGGACAATGCAGAAAGTTATATTAGCTAATTGGGGTAAGTTTTTTTATCTATTTTAATTTCTGTACTTTCAGTCCCATTCATAATACGATTATGTTCAAGTATAAAAAGAAATATGGTGCTAAATGTCATGATATCCATATTAAACAATTTCATATTGTTCTACGTCTCACTCTTTTTGATATTTTACTTAATGAAAATAGTAATATGTTCAGTTTTTATTTCTTGTTTCCGCAATTCAATGTGCCTTAGATTTACAAAAAGTAGATCATTATATTGAGTGGTTGATGTTATTACAGTGTAGAAAAATAAACTATCAGATCTTATGTGTAAATATATTTTTTAGTTTATCTTTTATTAAAGTAAGACTCTAAAGTGTCTTGAAAGCCTTTATGGATTCGTCATTATATCTTAATGCCTATGTTATACTCCGCGGTCAGCAGCTTACTTCAGATAATGAAACGATATATGATCATGTGATTACTAATTACCCCAATGCCACTCAGGTCGTCATTAAGATAATGGAATATCTGGATAAGACGCATCATATTAAAATCACAAATAAAGAATGACCTACTTAATTATTCACATTTAGCGTAATTTGACTCACGATAAATAGATTTGATGTGGGTGTTGATTGTGTGGCGAATGTGAAGCAGCGTGAATATATGTCTTGTGTCTACATGTGCTAGGGATGTACTTGAAGACAACCTTCTTGTAGCCTTTTGGCTATGGGGAGGTTATTTTTGGTGGACGAGAGTAACATTAATATTTTATAAACGTTGGATTGCGTTTTGTTTATTCTAACGTTATTTAGTTTTTCTGTTGAAAGGTACTCGGTTTTAGAGCGATGCTCTTTTAATTGTGATTATGATTTATAAGTTTCTTGATATTTTATATAAGTTTTCAATATCAAAGGTAAATTTAAAGTGGACATAATAAGAAACGTCTAACTTTTACGGCTTACTTCAATTTTTTATAACCATATTTCTATATACTAACAGGAAAAATTTTTGTATCATATGAAGAAGTAAGACAGGGAATAAAAGCTCACTAATAGACTATATTACTCTATGACAGAAGATATTATGATAAAAGCATAGAGATGACCAAATTTGAAATTTTATATAGATAAATATGGTAAGAATGATTGAATTGTAATTGTTAATTGCGTACTAATGGTGGAGAAAATATGATGAAAAAAATTTTGAGTTTTATTAAATCAATTTTTGAAAATAAGAGTTTTACAAGTAAAAAAGTCAAAGGGAATTCAGTAAAAATAAATCAAAATAAAGTAAACGTAAAAGGTAATATAGTCCAAAACATTAATGTCGGTGGAGTTACTGAAAAAGAAGATCATACAAACGATGAATGATATTAAAATAAATCAAAACCATATTAATGTAGGCGGCGATTTAACGCAGAATATTAATATTGGTAAAATGGGTACTCAATTACTGGAACAAACTCAGATATATGATTGTTTGAAATTATTTTTAGATGATAATATATCCAAAGATAATACGGATACCTCTGTACTACCAGCTAAATTGGACTGTAAATTAGTTTTTAATCATGCTGTTAAGTTTATAAATATTTTTAAAAATCATTATTTAGATATCATGACATTAGGTAATGTGATTGAAAATGAGTTTAGTGAAAATAGTAATCTTATTATTTCGGATTTACGAGATCAGTTTTTCGATATAGTACCGGAAAAGAGCTATAATTCAAAAACCGGTGAAATTGTAAGTATTGATAATGGTTATAAGATTCTTAAAAAACTACACGAAAATATTTGTATGAGAATATGTAATGATCCAAGATTTGATTCAAAAGATTTAACTATCGAGATTGTACGTAAGTTTGTGTATGCTTTTCTAGGGTACGGGGTTGAAAATTGCCAAATTTTATTAAACCCAAACAAGGTAAGTGGTGATAGTAATGATATTAGTTAATAACATGACGTCTCCAGAAAATACAGTTTATTTTATAGCAGCGGTTTTAAATAGTATTTTGAATGAATGCAATAAATTAGATTATTCAGAATTGTATATGGCTTTATTGAAGAAAATCCACAAAACTAAGTTTAATACGGATACTTTTACTTTAGCTGTAGATTTTTTATTCTTACTCGGTAGAATAAGTATTAATAAAGAAGGAAAAATATATGTATCTAAAAATTCTACGTTTGGTTCAGAATAAGAATGAAATAATTAAAGAAGTAAACTTTCATTTAGGCATTAATTTTGTTGTTGATGAAGAAAAATCAGATTTGCATAATCGTGCTGGTAAAACAACTTTTTTGAAATTGATCGATATTGCTTTAGGAGCAAAAGATAAGGCGTATTTATATATAGATGCTCAGACTAATAATAAAAATGGAGAGTTAGAAAACTTAATCAATAATAATAAAATTTATGTAGAATTAGTTTTAACTCCAGATTTAAAAAAAGAAAATAGCAATAATGATATAACATTAAGAGTAGATCTGTATAAAAGGGGATATAGGTATATAAACGGTGAAAGAATAAGCTTAACAGAATATAATAAAAAATTAAATGAAATACTATTTGATAATTCAGAGAATAAACCTACTTTTAGAGAATTGATTCCATATTTTGTTAGAGTATCTGCTAAAAAGGATAATTATGATTTCTTAAAAAATTTACATCCGGCTACTAAATTTACTACATACAGAGCAATTTATAATTATCTTTTTAATATATCAGATACTGATAGCTTACTTACTTTAGAAAAAACTAAAACACAACTTGATCAGTATGAAAAGGCGGAGAAGAATTACAGAAGTTTAGGAAATAATGATCAGCAGGTTGATATTCTGACTCAAAAAATTAATACAAATAAATCGCGTAAAAGAGTATTAGAAAATAGGATATCAGATTTAGTTAAAGGTACAGATTTCTTAAATAATCGTAAAAAAATAACTGATGCTAGAAAAAAATATATTGATATGAAATCAAGGTTAGATGATTTAAATTATAGAATGCAGGTAATATCGGATGATATTCAAGATACTGAATCAAAAAAAATAAATTTTAATCAAAATTTGACGCAGGAACTTTTTAATGAGGTTCAAAGTATGTTACCTGAGATTCATAAAACATACGAAGATCTAGTTTCATTTAATGCTGCTTTAAAGAACAACAAACTAAAGTATTTGAAAAAGCTAAGAACTGATTTAGAAGAAAACATAAATAAACAACAGGAAGAAATTCAACATTTTTTATACGAAAATAAAGACATAATAAGTTTAGTAAAAAATGATGATATTTCTAAATATGATGAATTAACACAAGAACTTATGGAAATCAGTCAAAATATCACTAAGCAAAAAGAAATCTTAAGAACTCTTGAAGATTTTTCAAAGAAGGAAAAAGAATTAAATGAAAAAATATCAGAATTGAATGAAAGTGTTAAAAATAATAGTGAGGATTTTCAGACCAATTTTGATAAATTTAACGCATATTTTACTAAATTAGTATTAAGTATAAATCAGGGAGCACCAATTTTGGCCTACCATAAAAATATTAAAGAATTTCCTGTTTCTATTGAGGATTTAAATGAAGGTACCAGCTCTGGAACATTAAAATCACTGATATTATGTTATGACATAGCATATCAAGAATTTGCTAAAGAGATTCATAAGACTGTACCTAATTTTATAGTTCATGATATTCTTGAATCCGTTTCTGGTGATGTTCTAGCAGATTTGATAGACAAAATAAATTCTTTAAATATTCAGGTGGTTGTAGCTATTTTAAAGGAAAAACTTAATTCCTCAAAAATTAGTCAAGAAGATCAAGATCAGTTTACTATTTTAAAGCTATCAAAAGGGAATAGAGTGTTTGACTCTGCATTAAAATAAACTTCGCGAAATATAGCACTAATCGAAAGAGATAATAAATAATTTTATATTAATTTAAAACATACTTATTTGTAGTGATTAATAGAGAAGCATCCCCAAAGGGATGCTTTTTAATATATTTAGCGAGATTGAGAATGGACGTATTATTAAAATGTTGTTTTATAAAGTACAGATTACTGATTAAACTAAATTTCTATTTTTCACCTAGCCAAAGAAAAATAGATCCATTATTATTTCATTGAAGGGGAATTTTTTACTTTTGGAGGTTAAATGATGAAGTTAACAAGAGGAGTATGCAAAGTAGCTATTATCGCTGCTTTAGCTAGTGTTGGAGTAACTTTTACTAATATTGCGCTACATAATCAAACTTACGTACAAGCTGCCAAAAAGTACTTGTTCACAGTTGCAACTAACGACAGTCTGCCAAAAGAAGGACAAGTCTATAGAAAGCCTAATGAAGGTCCAATTGACACATGGGTAGGCGGCATAAGTATTAAGGTGTACGAAGAAAAGGCAGATAATACTGGTGCGATTTGGTACCGAATAGGAAAGAACGAATGGTTGTGTTCCTACGATACTAATAAACCCAAGGGATCAAATATTCCGCAAGAAGTAAAAGATGAATTACAAAAGGCGAAAGAGGCCAAGGCCCGTTCCGGTTGGAAGAAAGTAAATGGCAAGTATCATTACTACGATACTGAAGGAAAGATGGTTAGAGTTGCATTAGTTGGTAATTATCTAATTGACCGTAACGGCAATAGACACCATTTTACAGTTAAGAAGACAGGCAACCAAGTTGCTGATGCTAAACGTGTCGCAAAAGTAATTGCAAAATGGAGTACCGGTCGTACTCAGCTCGAACGAGTAGATATGGCCGCATATTATGTATCGCTTTTCAGCAATCGTGATCGATACACGATGCGAGGCCGATATTTCAATAAAGCATATGGTGTTTTTGTTGCTAAAGAATATTCATGTGCGGGCAGTACAGATGCTTTGCGCATGGTTTTACAATTAATGGGATTTAAGGCTGAACACGTCAATAAGAATGCTTACACTCACCAATGGTGTAAATTAAAGATGGACGGCAAAGTGGGCTATGCAGATGGTCAAACTGGCTTTGCCAACTACGGTTCATACTTCACTAAGAAGAATCAATATATTGTTACACCCGAGAATTCCATTAAGGCCAAGAAGTGGAATGGCGAGTTGTAATTCATAGTAAGTTGATTAGGGATATAATGGGAAAGATATGAAAATCAAAAGAGTTTTGGCTTTTTTAGCAGTAATATTGTTTGCCATTTCAGCAATTTGGATAACTAATCAACCTGAGCAAGTTAGCGCATCTGTTTTTCAAAAGACTTCGGTACCTAAGAAGTTCCGTGGTACTTGGTATGGCTATGACTATAACAACAAGCTCAAGGGATTCAAGATTACAAGTACTAAGATTGTGCTAGCTGGCTATGCCGAGGCAGGCGTGAAGACTAGAACTTATAAGTACACTGAACCAGCACATATGTCACATGCAGATTATAATTCACACCAATTAATTAAAAGTAAAGGCAACAGAATGTTGATGAGCTATCCAAATGGTGAAACAGCAGCTGCATATGTTACTGGTAATCGCAAGAAACTCTATGTCGGTATTAATATGTGGGTAGATACATATTACAAGAGTAAGTCCGCAGCCAGAAGAAACCATAAGGCTGATAAAAAAAGAAGTAGAGCTTTCAAGCTTTATAAGTTAGTTTGGCAATGGTAATTAATTATGAAAAAAGTCCTACAGTAGCTGTAGGGCTTTTTATAATAAATGTTAAAAATAGTAGCAGTAGACACTCTATGTGAGGTCGTTACAGAAGTATCCCTTTTTATAGGGGTGTTTTTGTATGTATAGCTTTTTATAGTCTTATACGAATGTTATCGGTAACAATTTAATTGTTTATAGTAATGTAAGCGCTTTTATATTAAACTTAATTTGATTTGAATAACGGAGGAAAAGGATATGAAAAAATATAATAAATGGGGAACAAAAGGTGTTTTTATTTGTGCTTCAGCACTTTTAAGTGTTTGGCTAGGAGCAACATGGACTGATGGCAATGTGCAAGCAGCAGAAACACCAGATGCTGGAAATCAAGCATCTACTGAAGTGAGTCAGAGAGTTATCACTGAAAATGAGAAAAAGACTGTTGTACAGCCAGCTAAGGATACTCAAACTGATGAGAAGGATACAGATAATACTCAATTAGCTAGTGCAACTCCATCGGAAGAAACTACTCAAGTTGAAGAAGCTAAGCAACAAGCATTAAAAGATACGACTAAAGTTGTAGTCCATTATCAGGGTGATGGTTCTAAGTGGGTTCCGTATATTTGGGGTAAAAAACCAAATGGCAATGGTAATCAATACAAGTGGGATGGTAAAGATGACTATGGCTACTATTCCAACATTACAGTTGATGGTAATGAACAAGAAATGGGTGTTTTAATTAAGGGCAAAGATTCTTGGGATAAAGATGGTCAAGGAAACGACAGAATCGTAAAAGTTGGTGATAATGGTAAAGCTGAAGTTTGGTATAAAGAAGGTAGCGATGAAGCACAAGATGTAAAGCCAACATATGATTCGGCTAAAGTTAATATTCATTATCAGGGTAATGATGACGTAACATCTATTAGTTATTGGACTAATACAGATCCTCAAAATAAGAAAATTATCGATTTATCGAAATCTGACGTTCAAGAAAAAGAGGGATCGTTCGATTTATCAAATACTAAATTCAATAGTATCTTTGTAGCACCTATTGGTACTGATACAGAAGTAAGAGAATTTACTCCACTACCTGGTAAAAGTGCTACAGATATTTACCTAGTGACTAAAGATCCAACTGTTTATTATACTAAGAGTTTTGCTTTAGCTACTCAAAGCTTAACTTCAGCCTCAATGGATTCAGGCAAGACTGTTAATATTCAAACTGGTAAGGAAATGACAGCTGCTGAAGCAAAAAAGAACCTTTCAATAAAGGATAATTCTATTGTGAATGTAGTTGCAGTTAATCCAGATCAAGATGGTAAGAGTAAGCAATTCACAATTACCACAGCACAAGATTTGAGTATTTTAGATAATAATCAAATTGGTATTTATGGTAACTACAAGTCTATTGATATTGGTAGTTATGTAAGATCCAAAGACTTTGATACGAAATATTACTATAATGGTGATGATTTAGGTGCTACTTACACTGAAAAGCAAAGTCAAATTAAGTTATGGGCACCAACCGCTAAGAAAGTTGTTTTAAATCTTTATGATTCACTAAACAACGATGCTTCAGCTACAAAGACTTTTGTAATGAACAGAGGAGACAAAGGTGTGTGGTCAGTTATTCTTCCAGGTGATTACAAGAACTGGGCATACGATTATAGTTTATCCTTCGGTAACGGCACAACTACCCAAACCAACGATCCATATTCTAAAGCCGTGACTATTAACGGTGATCGTTCTGTTATTGAAGACGTTGATGCAATTAAACCAAATGATTTCTCAAGATTGCCACAATTTTCTGCACCAACTAATGCAATTATCTATGAAACCAGCATTAGAGACTTCACTAGTGACAAGAATTCTGGAATCAAAGATAAAGGCAAGTATTTGGGCATGATTGAATCTGGCGTAACTCCAGATGGTCAAATTACGGGCTTGGATTACTTGAAGTCATTAGGCGTAACCCATGTACAAATTATGCCAATGTTTGACTTTGCAAGTATTAATGAAAGTAAGGCAGATGATAGCTATAATTGGGGTTATGATCCTAAGAATTATAATGTTCCTGAGGGTAGCTATTCAAGCAATGCAGCTGATCCTACTACCAGAATTATGGAAATGAAGGAAATGATCAATGGCCTTCATAAAGCCGGCATTAGAGTAGTGATGGACGTAGTTTATAACCACGTTTACAATACGGACGAGCAATCATTGAATAAGACTGTTCCAGGATATTATTTCCAATATGATTCTGAAGGTCATACAACTAACGGTACTGGTTGTGGTAATGATATGGCTAGTGAACGCTTGATGGCACGTAAGTATATTGTTGATTCTGTTAAATACTGGGCTAAAAACTACAATATCGATGGCTTTAGATTCGATTTAATGGGTATTCTAGATGTTGATACGATGAATGAAGTTAGATCTGAACTTAATAAGATTGATCCGAGCATCTTAGTTTATGGTGAAGGCTGGGATATGAGAAAGACCGATCATGATATTGGTGCAGGTCAGTATAATGCCGACAAGGTTGATAAATCAATTGGCTTCTTCTCAGATGATATTCGTAACGCAATCAAAGGTGCCGAATTTGGTGGAGTAACTCCAGGTTTGGTTGAAGGAAACGGTAAAGAAGAGAACTATAAGGAAGATGCTAAGAAGTTTATAGATGGTTTCTTAGGCGGTCAGAATTATGGCAAGGATGCTAAGCACCCATATCAAGCACCAGAACAAACAATTAATTATGTAGCTTGCCATGATAACCGTACATTGTACGATATGTTGAAGACTTTAATGCCTGATGAATCTGAAGCTAATATTATCAAGCGTGATAAATTAGCTACATCAATGATGATGCTATCTCAAGGTATTCCGTTTATCCATGCGGGACAAGAAAGTCTTGGTACTAAAGATGGTAATGAAAATAGTTACAATGCTTCCGTAGAAGTAAATGAGATTAACTGGGGCCGGGTAAAAGAAAACAAAGATATGGTTGACTACTTTAAGAAGTTAGTAAACCTTCGTAAGAGTCAATCAGTATTTAGACAAAATGATTACAGTCAAATCAATAAGAATGTAAAAGTTCTTAATGACGGGCAAAATGGTGTATTTGCATTTGAATATAATACTAATGGTAAGAAACTATATGTAGCATTTAATGTTAATGATAAAGATGCTAAATTGGAAAACGTTGATTTATCGGTAGCTACTAAGTTACTGGATAGTGATGGTAATACTCAGATTGGCAAAGAAAGTGTTTTGAAACCATTGAGTACATTAGTTGCTGAAGTTTCAACTAAAGAAGCGAAGCCAGATGATAGTTCAAGCATAATCAATCCGCCAGTAAACACCAATATTGGAGATAATAATACAGATACTTTATTGTCTACTGTTGATATTGTTCTTACTCATAATGCTTATATTTATGAAAATGATGGTATTACAACGGTTAAAGCTAATGATGGTAAGAACGTGACATTAAAGGTAGGACAAACAATTCATGCACTTAATAAGGCACAAATAGTAATTCTTAATAATAAAGAATTCTATCAAATTGGCGATAACCAATATGTTAAAGTAAACAATACTTTGAATTGGAATATATTGAAGCATAATTCATTTGTATACTCTAAGAGTGGTAAAGCCTTAAAGAAAAATCACAAGCGGATTTTGCTCAAGAAAGGTCACAAAGTTTTGCTTTTGGATAATGCTTGTTTGACTAAGATTCATGGTAAGCAATTCTACAGAATTGGAAATAATAAATATGTAAAAGCAGTGAATGTTGTTATTGAAGTAAAAGCTTAGTTAGATAAGCCGAATTAATTATTACGGGCTAAAAATGCATCCTATTGAGGGATGCATTTTGTTTTCTTTTATAGATATATATTTATATCTGTCTATTTTTTTTGCACCCATCTTGTCTGCTAGTTCTCTCTTAACATATTGCTTATAAAAATACAAAATATGTGAAAATACCATATTTTATCTCCTTTTGTCTTTTTTTACGACATGGTGGAAGCGCTTATTTCTATATATCATTAAAAGGATAGATAGAATACTTAAAAAAGTGATATAAGGAGAAGAATTATGGATAAGAAAGAAGTGAAAAATAGGTTTAGTTTTAGGAAGTTATCCACAGGCTTAGCGACAGTATTTTTAGGATCAATTTTCTTTTGGACAAATGGACAAACGGTTCAAGCAGATAGTGTAGAGCCAGCTAGTGAACAGGCTGTACAAAATGTTGACTCTCAAGTACAGGCTGATAATACTGTTTCGGAAAATACCGTTAATGAAGAAAATGGCTCTACTTCCGAAACTACTACTGAAGTTAAGACAGAAATGCCGTCTGTTGATACAACATCTCAAGCTAAAGATGCAGTAGAAACTTCAGATAATAAGAAAGTTGAGCTCCCTCAAGGAGAAGCAGATAAGCAGGTTCCACAAAAGTTAGAGGTTAATAAGAGTAATCAAGCAGCTGAAACAACTGATAAAGATACAAAGCAAAATGCTACTTCTGCAACACCAGCACAACTTAATGAAAATACAGCTCCAGTTGTTGTAAAAGCTAAGTCGGAAGGAAAAGAAGTAGTTAAGGCTACTGATCCGACTGATTATCCAACTGAAGTTGGTCAAATCATTGATCAAGATAAATATATTTATCAAATTTTGTCGCTTAATGATCGTAGTGGCCGACCTTCTGATTCGAAGCTGGTTCTTACCACTAATAGAAATGATCATAATGACAAGAATATCTATGCTTACGTAGTTGATAGAAATAATAGAAGAGTAAGTCAATCAGTTACAGTTGGTGTAGATCAACATACTATTATTAGTGTGAATGGTCGCGGATATCAAATTTCTAATACCGGCGGTAGCAATGTCATTGTAGATGGCAAAGAAGTGCCAACGCAGAATACTTCTACTGTTACTTCGGGTAATGGTACTACTAGTCCAATCTATGGATTAGGTAATACTACTCGTGGTGATTATTCCGCAATTGGTGAAATCCCACCAGTATACACTGAAAATTCAGTAATCAAGTATTACTATCGTGATGAAAATGGTAATTTAAAAGAAGCTGAAAGTTCTGATCAGTATCCTAACGTAAACGTTTCGGGTCTTACTGGTCAAGAATTTGTAATTCCTAATGTGGATCAATATAAGCGGGTTATCAAGGGACGTTATTTAAATTCAGATAATTTGCCTACAGGTGATTTCACGGGAACGATTTCTCAATTTGGTGAGGGGAAATATTATAAGAAAGTCTACTATGATTATGGTACAGATGATGTGGATTATTACGTAGTATATAACCAAGTTTCACCTGACGGCACAATGGATGTTAGTCTCTTTAGAGGTGACAATAATACACCTATTGAATCAAGAAGGGTGGGTCCAGGTAGATCTATTCGTTTTACCAGTCGTAACTATACTGCTCGTAATCCATATGTGACCGAAACACCACATGAAGTACAATTTATTTACGATAAATTAGGTTCCATTGTTCCAGTCGATGAAGATGGTAACGTAATTGGCGACTTAGTCCAATTCAATAATAGTACTGATCCAACTAAGGCTGCTGTAACCGATTCGCCAGTTATTGCTGGTTATACAATTAAGGATCCTACTCAAAGAGAGATTACCCCACATGATCCTGGCAAAAATATTAAGGTAGTCTATGTTCGCAACCATGTGACAGCAGCTATTAAGTATATCGATGATACTGCTGGCGATGACTTAAGTGCGTACAACAAGTCAATTACAGCTAAGCCAGGTGAAGCACTTAACTATACTACTAAAGATTCAATTACAGAACTCCAGAATAAAGGGTATGTATTAGTAAGTGATAACTTCAATGTAACTACTATGCCTGAAAATGGTGGTAATTACGAAGTTCACGTAAAGCATGGCACTAAGACAATCGATCCAGATAACCCAACTGATAAGTACACCAAGAAGGATTTACAAAAAACAGCTACTCGTACGATTAATTATGTTGATGATCAAGGCAACAAGATTGCAGAATCTGTGACTTCCACAGTTGTTTTCACAGGGACTGGTACTGTAGATGCCGTAACCGGTAACTTAGTGAACTTACATCCCGACGGTTCGATTAAAGACCAAAACGGTAAGCTTACTTGGACTTACTCAGTTGATGGCGGTGTTGTACAAAAAAGTGATACTTACACATTTAGCGCAACAACTGCTCGACCAACTATTGATCACAATAATTCTACTTACAACTTTACTTCTACTACTCCCGCTGATTACAATGCTGGCAATGGTGCTGTATCGAGTTATCGTGTGAATAGTACTGATCCACAAAACTTAATTGTTAATGTTGTTTATACCAAGCAAGCTATCTACCATGCAGGTAAGACTGAAACTAAGAGTGTAACTCGCACCATTAATTATTTAGATGGTAAGACTGGCGAAAAGATACCAACTGATTTAATTGCAACTAACCCAGTTGCACAAACAGTTAATTTGCATCGTACTGAAATTATTGATGACAACGGCAAGGTGATCGGCTACGGTACAATCAGTAAAGATGGTAAATCATACACTATTAACAATGATTGGGTAGTCGACGGTAAGTGGGCAAGTGTAACTTCACCTGATTTATCAGCTAAGGGTTATAAAGCTCCACGTTTTGAAAATGGTACTTCAGCTGCTAGAGTTGACGAAGTAATTGTTGGTAGTGGTACCAAAGACGCTACTGTTAATGTTTATTACGATCATAATTTGATCCCAATTGGACCAGATAATTTTGATAAGCATGGCGTAGATCGAAGCCAGATTGAGAAGCAGGTTAAAGAAACAGTTCATTATGTAGGTGCTGGCGATAAGACTCCTGCTGATCATGTGCAAACTTCGAAGTGGACGCGCACTATTACTATTGATGCGGTAACTAAAGAAGTTGTACCTAATGGTCAATATACAACTGATTGGACAATTCCAAAGGGTGAGAAGACCGAGTATGCTCAAGTAAATACGCCAGTAGTTAATGGCTACTATGCTGATCAAGCTAATGTTCCGGCAACGACTGTAACTCAAAATGATATTGAAAAAACAGTAACTTATAAGCAAATTGGTAGGATTGTTCCAGTTGATCCAAATGGTAAGCCAATTCCAGATGCACCAACTCCACAATATCCTAACGATCCAACGGATCCGACTAAGGTACTTCCTAATGTACCGGTGCCAAATATTCCAGGCTACAAGCCAAGTGTGCCAACAGTTACTCCAACTGACCCTGGCAAGGATACACAAGTTCCATATACACCGGTAACTCCAACTAATCCAGATAATCCAGTCATTCCAACGCCTCAACCGGAACCAAACCCTGATAATGGTAAGGATAAGCCGGTCGATCCATCCAAGCCATCAGATGATCCAGTTCATCCTGAATATCCTGGTATTAAGAGGGGACAGGATAAACCTGATAAGGAAAAGACTGATAAGAAGAGAAATGGCAAGACTAAGGGTAAAGAAAATACACCTACTGGAAGAGATGCTGTTAAGCGAGCTGGACGAAGCGATGATGCACTTAAATTAGCTAGTGAAGCTAAAAATCGCCGTATGACTATTCAAGGTAAGAATGAAGAATTACCACAAGCTGGTGAAGATCATAATGCTATGGCGTTGATTGGTCTTGCATTTGCCACTCTTGCTGGAAGTGTAGTCTTTGCTACTGATAGGAAACGGAGATAAAAAACAATTGCTTTTATATAATGAAAGCGTTATCATGATTATAACAAGTGAAAATGAGTGAAATTGTTAGCCAATAATTGGTGCAGGCTCACTTATCCCTTTGAAGGGATGAGTGGGCCTTTTTTCTTTGCAAAAGGGGGGACTGGATACTATGCGTATTAAACAAATTCTTAATAACGGTGCAATAGTCACTACCAATAAGGATGGTGAAGAAGTAGTTGTTCTTGGAAAAGGAATAGCTTTTGCTAAAAAAGTTGGTGATGAAGTTGATAAAACAAAGATCTATAAGGTATTCACTCCTTTTGATGCTGCTCAGCGTAACACGTTATTAAAGACAAACCATGAGCCAGATCCAATATTTTTTCAAATATCAGAAAAAATTGTGGATCGGTTAAAGCAGGAAGAAAACATCGATCTAGCAGATAGTGTTTATATTACGCTGACCGATCACTTGGCAACAAGTGTAGAACGAGGAAAGAAGGGATTGTATCTCAGTAATAGCTTTCTTTGGGAAATTCAAAATTATTATCCAAAAGAATATCGTTATGGTCTTTGGGCATTGCAGTTATTAAATAAACAATTTGATCTGCAATTTCCTGAAGATGAAGCTGGTTTTATTGCAGTTCATATCATTAGTGGCGAATTGGAAAATGATATTGATGATTTTAAAAAGTCGATAGATTTTATCAAAGAAATCACCAAAATAGTTCGGTACTATTTCAAGGTAGATATTGATTATCAATCAGTTACTTACAATCGTTTTGCCTTACATCTTAAATTCTTTTGGCGATACATGATGTATCGAAAAGGAGAACGTAAATTGGGTGATCTAAGCTATGAGATTTTGAAAGTCATTAAATCCAGTGATATTGATGCATATAAATGTTCATTAAAGATAAAGCAATTTATTGCTGAGAAATATAATTATGATTTGTCCAATGAAGAAATAATGTATTTAGCGATCCACATTAATAAGATCACTTCTGATCTAAGGAGGAAAAGATGAGATATGAAAAGATGAACCAGGAAATTCTGGCAGCAATAGGCGGAGAAGAGAATATCCAATCAGTTGTCCACTGCGCAACTAGATTGAGATTCGTCTTAAAGGATGAAAGTAAGGCTGATGATAAAAAAGCTGAAGCGATTGATGGGATCTTACAAGTTGTTAAAAAAGGTGGCCAATATCAATTAGTTATCGGCAATAATGTTGAAGATGTGTATGATGATTTAATCAATATGATTCATATAGAGACTAGTGACAGTAATAAGCCTAAGAAAAAACAGAATTTATTTGATGCTATCATTGGTGCTATCACCGGTTCTATTGCACCTGCGATACCATTACTTGCTGGTGCCGGTATGGGTAAGGTTTTACTTTTAATCTTAACCATTTGTCATGTTTTATCAGATAAGAGTCAAACTTATCAACTATTAAACTTGATTTTTGATACTGGATATTATTTCATGCCAGCTTACGTTGGTTTTTCAGCTGCAAAAATTTTTAATACTGACAGAATGCTTGGTGCCTTTATCGGGTTAATGACTGTTCATCCAAGCTGGGTTCAGATCGTAACTACTAATAAACCATTCCATTTTTTAGGATTACCAGTTCCATTGGTTCAATATTCGTCTACTTTGATTACTGCGATTCTTTCTGTATGGATTATGTCTTATATTTATAAATTTGTTAGAAAGATTACGCCGGGCATGGTTAAAGTCTTCATGGAACCGATGCTCACTATGTTGATTACTGGTCCATTAGTTTTCTTGATCATTGGGCCAATCTCTAATTGGATTTCAGAAGGTATTGGCTTTATTGCAATGTGGCTTTTCCGCAATGCTGGTGTCATTGCTATCCCAATTTTGGCTGCATTATATCCTTGGCTTGTATCTATTGGTATTCACAAAGCTTTGTCTCCAATTAGTATTCAATTAGTTGCTACTCAAGGCTTTGACCCAATTATTCGTGTTGTCGCATTATGTTCGAATATGTCTCAAGCTGCTGCTTCACTTGCAGTGGGCTTGAAAACTAAGAATAAGAAGTTAAAGTCATTAGCTCTTTCATCAAGTGTAACCGCCTATCTTGGTGGTATTACTGAACCAGCTCTGTTCGGTGTTAACTTAAGATTAAAGAAGCCTATGTATGGTGCAATGATTGGTGGAGCGATTGCCGGTATTGTTGCCAGCTTCATGAAGTTAAAAGCCTTCATTTATGTAACACCTGCCTTTTTAAGTTTACCAATGTGGATTTCAAAGACTGAGAACTTTGTTGTTCAAGCTATTATCGTTATTATTGTTGCAAGTGTTGCCACTTTTATTGCCACTTGGATAATTGGTTTTGATGATCCAATAGATGAGGATCAAGTTAAGAATGCTAAAAAAGAAGAAAAGAAAAATTTTGACAAAGATCATAAAAAGCATGAATTGCATGCACCTGTTAAAGGTCAATTAGAAGATATTTCAAAAGTTGCTGATCCGACTTTTGCTAGTGGGGTTATGGGTAAAGGGATTGCTATTGTTCCTAGTGAAGGAAAAATTTTTGCGCCGGAAGACGGTGTAGTTACCGCAATCTTTGATACTCATCATGCTATTGGATTACATCTAAGTAATGATGCCGATGTCTTGATTCATGTGGGTATTGATACGGTTGAAATGAAAGGAAAAGGTTTTAAACAACTGGTCCAAAAGGGAGACAAAGTTACCGCCGGTCAAGAATTACTTGATTTCAATATTGATGAAATTAAAAAGAATGGTTATGATCCGACTGTTGTTATGATCGTAACTAATTCTAAAGATTTTTTAGAAGTACTTACTGTATTAAAGGATAAAGATGCAACTAAAGAAGTTACCAACCAAGATAATGTAATAATTTTAGCTTAGAGGTTATTCAATATGAATACATATCATGTTCCACATGTTTTTTTATGGGGAGTTGCTACTTCAGCTAATCAAGTAGAAGGAGCATGGAATGAAGAGGGCAAAGGAATATCGATTGCAGATTGCGAACGATTTAATCCCAATCAAGATTTAGATGATTATCGTAAGGTAAATGACATGACAACTGCTGAGATAGAAAGTGCAATGCAGGATAAAAGCAGTAAATCATGGGGTAAACGCCACGGTGTAGATTTTTATCATTATTATCAATCAGATTTAGAACTGTTAGCTAAAATGGGAATTAATTCGATGAGAACGTCGATTGCCTGGAGTCGTATTTTTCCAAATGGCGATGATGCAAGGCCGAATCAAAAAGGTCTGGAATTTTATGATCGACTTTTTACTAAAATGCATGAGCTAGGAATTCAACCAGTCGTTACACTTTCTCATTATGAGATGCCGCTAAATTTAGTTCTTAATTATGATTCTTGGTATGATCCTAAGATAATTGATTATTTTTATCGTTTTTCAAAAACTGTAATTGATCGTTATCACGATAAAGTGAAATATTGGCTTCCGATTAATGAAATCGATAGTATTATTCGACATCCTTACTCCTCAGCTGGATTAGTTGAAGACCGTTTTCCAAATAAAAATTTTAAAGAAGTTATTTACCAATCAATGCATCATCAATTTGTTGCTGCAGCTAAAGTCACTAAATATATTCATGAAAATTATTTGGGTCATAAAGTTGGCAGTATGATAACAAGCACTATGGTCTATCCATATAATAGTGATCCTCGTAATATGCTTAAAGCAACGCAAATTATGCGAGAAAGCTATAATTTTAGCGATGTTCAATTACGAGGGAAATATCCTCAAGTGCTTTTGAAGCAAATGATGGAGATGGGGATTCATGTGAAAATGAGCGATAAAGACTTGCAGCTCATTAAGGAAAATACGGCCGATTTTGTTGCCTTTTCATATTATTCTTCAATCTGTACAGCTCATGATACTGAAGGTTTGCAGATTACCAAGGCTAATAGAACCATTGGTGTTTATAATAAATATTTACCGACAAGTGAATGGGGCTGGCAAATTGATCCAGTTGGGTTGCGTCTTATTATGATTAATTTGTATGATCGCTATCAAAAGCCTGTTTTTATTGTTGAAAATGGGCTGGGTGCTAGGGATAGATTAACTTACGACTTTAAAATTCACGATCAATATCGCATAGATTATTTACGTGCTCATATCAATGAAATGTTAAGGTCCTTAACTGAAGATGGCATTGAATTAATGGGATATATGATCTGGGGAACTACTGATATGGTTTCTGCATCAACCACTCAGATGTCTAAACGCTATGGCTTGATCTATGTTGATTTGGATGATGAGGGTAAGGGTACTTGCAAGCGGTATTTAAAGGATTCCTATTATTGGTATCAGAAATTGCTTTCTTTTAAAGCTGATATACCGGTGGATTATTTGAATTAGTGGCTAGGCATATTCATAGAAGTTTGTAGTTAAAAATAGAAATTTATTATTTCATACTTAAGAACGCATCCTTTCGGGGATGCGTTCTTATTTAAGTCAAATATTGTTAATCAACACTTATTATCCAATATAAGACGAAACAAAATTTCATTATACAAGATCATAAAACTTAAAATATTTTGATCAAAACCACAGTATTTAGCTTTACAAATACCCATTTAAGGTATTAACATTTAATTATAGAAAGCGATTACATATCTTCCTATAAGATTCTAATAGCTGGTAAATGAAATATTGTTACTTTTTATAGATAGAGGAACACATCATGGAAAAGGATAAATATCAACGCCTGAGTGATGAAATCTATGCACAAATAGGTGGCATAGACAACGTCGAATCTATTATTCACTGTATGACTCGTCTAAGAATTAAAATACGTGATATGTCAAAAGTGAATATTACTGCGTTAAAGAAGATTGACGGTGTTTTAGGTGTTGTTGAAGCAGATACTTTAGAAATCGTTCTTGGCCCTGGGGTTAATACCAAGGTAGCTAAGATCATGAATGACAAGGCAGGGGTTAAAGAAGGCGAAATTTTCCCAGCTAATTCTTACCAAGCTAATAAAAGTGAAGTAGAGAGAAAGGCTGCGGAAGTTCATGCTGCACACAAAGCCTCACTTAAACAGACTTGGTGGAGAGCTGCCTTACAACACATTTCAGCAATTTTTGTTCCATTAATTCCAGCTTTTGTTGGTGCCGGTTTAATTTCAGGTGTAGCAGGTATTTTAAGAAACATGCTCACTGCGAAAATGTTGCCAGGTTCTTGGAACTTAGGTGTTACTGTTTTAGCAATGATTTCAAGTGCGCTTTTTGCTTACTTGAATATTTATGTTGGTATTAATACTGCTAAAGAATTTGGTGCTACACCAGGCTTGGGTGGTATCATCGGCGGTATTGTATACTTGCCAGGTATTGTTGCTCCGGTAACTATTCCTAATATTTTTGATGGTAAGCCACTGGCTGCTGGTCAAGGTGGTATCATTGGAGTTCTACTTGGAGTATGGCTCTTATCTTATGTTGAAAAATTCTTCCATAAACATATAGCCGATTCGGTAGATATTATCTTTACTCCCTTCTTAACTATTCTAATAATGGGGCTGTTTACAGTATTTCTCATTATGCCATTGGCTGGATGGTTCTCAAATTCATTAGTCGGCGCAATTAATTGGGTACTTAAAGTTGGTGGACCTGTTTCTGGTTTTATCCTCGGGCTATTCTTCCTACCTATGGTAATGCTGGGACTACACCAGATTTTGACACCAATTCACTTGGAAATGATTCAAAAATTAGGATTTACACCATTGCTTCCAATTTTAGCCATGGCTGGTGGTGGCCAAGTAGGTGCTGCCGTCGCTTTATGGGTAAGATGTCGTAAGAACAAGCAACTTGTTAATATGATTAAGGGTGCTTTACCTGTTGGTATTCTTGGTGTTGGTGAACCGTTAATTTATGGTGTTACCTTGCCATTAGGTCGCCCATTTATTACCGCATGTATCGGTGGTGGTATTGGTGGTGCTGTAGTTGCAGCCTTTGGTCAAGTAGGCTCAATTGCTATTGGACCATCTGGCGTTGCTTTAATTCCATTAATTGCTCATAACATGTGGTGGGCTTATGTACTTGGACTTCTAGCTGCATATATCGGTGGTTTTATTGCTACTTACTTCTGGGGCGTGCCAAAAGAAGCTATGCTTCCAGATGGTCAAGCTGGTCCTGAAGTTGCTGAAAGAAGAGAAGCTGAAGAAGAAGCAACTAACTTGGATATGAAGCCTGCTACTACATCAACAATTGCTAAGCCAATTACCCAAGATATTGCAGCCCCAGTTTCTGGACAAATTGAAGGTTTAGAAGAAGTAAATGACGAAGTATTTTCACAAAAAATGTTAGGTGATGGGTTCGCAATTATTCCAACTGATGGATCAATTGTGGCTTCAGTAGATGGAACTATAGTTAGTGTCATGTCTACTAAACATGCTTTGACTATGACATCCGCAAAAGGTAACCTTGAAATCTTAATTCATATGGGAATCGATACAGTAGAATTAAAAGGTGAACCATTTGATATTACCGTAAGAGAAGGACAAAAAGTTAAAGCTGGTCAAAGCCTTGGAACAATGAATATCAATAAGATTAAAGAAGCAGGTAAAGATCCAGTTGTAATGATGGCTGTAACTAATAAGGATACTGTTCAGGATATGAAGCTATTACAATTTGGAGAAGTTAAGGCGGGAGAGTCCGTCCTAGAAGTTACCAGTAAGTGAGGAAAAATAAAATGGAAATAAAAAATTTAACTACTGAGCAACGTAATCCTGCTTCTATACATATTGATACTGTTTCTACTGTAGAAATGGTAAAAATTATGAATGAGGAAGATCAAAAAGTTGCCTTAGCTGTTGGCAATCAAGATGAACAAATAGCAAGGGCAATTGATGAGGCAGCTAACCGCTATAAAAAGGGTGGTCGGTTAATTTATCTTGGAGCTGGCACCAGTGGAAGATTAGGCGTGTTAGATGCAGCTGAATTAGTTCCAACTTATGGGATTAAACCAGAAAGAGCCATTGGTCTAATTGCTGGCGGTCCAGGAGCAATGTATAAAGCTGTTGAAGGTGCTGAGGATGATACTAATTTAGGCGCTGAAGATCTTAAAGATTTGAACTTAAATAGTCAAGATATTGTCTTAGGCTTAGCAGCTAGTGGTCGTACTCCTTATGTAATTGGTGGTCTTGAATATGCCAATCAAATTGGTGCCTTCACCATTTCAATTGCTTGCGTTAAAGATTCTGAAATTGGTAAACATGCTGAGGTCGCAATTGAGGCTGTAGTTGGTCCTGAAATAGTAACCGGTTCTACACGGATGAAATCGGGAACTGCGCAGAAGATGATCTTGAATATGATCTCAACTGGGGTCATGATCAGACAAGGAAAAGTTTTTGAAAACGTAATGATTGACGTAATGCCGACAAATTCTAAATTAGTTGATCGGGCAAGTCGAATTATTTCTGCTGTAACAGATGCAACACAAGAAGAAGCGTTGCAGACGTTAAAGAAAGCGGAAAATAATGTTCCGCTTGCCATTACCATGATCAAGACCGAGTCTAATAAAGATGAAGCTCAAAAATTATTAGAGCAATATAACGGTAATGTCAGTGAAGTTATTAAAAACAATTAATTAAAAGCCAAAAAGCGATTAGCTTTTTGGCTTTGTTTTTTCATAGAAGGAAAAAATTATGTTAGGATTTTCGATTTATTTAAATAACGATATTACTTCAGCAACTGAACAATATATTAATCGACTAAAGCAAAATGGGTTTGATGGGATTTTTACCTCAGCTCATATTCCTGAAGAAGATCCTAAGAAATATCAACAAAGATTATTTTCTTTAGGAAATTTAGCCAAAAATAATAATTTAAAAGTAATGGTTGATATAGATCAAGTTAGCTTGAAAAAATTAGATATTTCATTAAGTAGTTTAGATTCTTTGAAAAGAAGAGGTATTACTGGGTTAAGAATTGATGACAAGTTAGCGCCTAAGCAGATTGCTGAATTATCGCAAAAAATTGAAATTGGAATAAACGGAAGTACTTTTACAGAAGAAGAGTTAAAGCAATTGGGTACTTTCAATGCAGAAATGAAAAATATTCAGGCATGGTTTAATTCACCGATAGCAATAATACTGCCAACCACCATGAACAATTTTTTAGAAAACAGACGCAAATGTTTAAACAATATGGGCTGAAGGTACAAGCATTTTTCGCTGGGGATGAAAATCTACGAGGACCATTACACGAAGGATTACCAACTTTGGAGTATCAAAGAAATTATGATCCCTTAGCTAGTATTTTAGAATTAAAAGAATTAGGAGCTGATTTACTTTATTTGGGAGATCCAGGAATAAGTGATAAAGCTCTTGATCAGATAAAGAATTATCAAGAAACGGACAGTATTATTCTTTATACGAAACAAGCAGAAAATATTTCTGAAGAAATGTACAATTATATTCTAGGGAAACACAACCAGCGTCCTGATCCTGCAGAACATGTTGTCCGTTGTGAAGATTCACGGATGCATGCTGCACCAAGGATTACTCCAGAAAATACAATTTTAAGAGAAGTGGGGAGCATTACTTTAAACAATTGTCTTTATGAGCGATATGCGGGAGAAATTCAACTAGTTAAAGATGCTCTCACTATGAATAAGAAGGTAAATGTAGTTGGAAAAGTGACTAATGGCTCTCTTCCTTTAATCGATTTGATTAAACCAAGTCAGAAATTTTATCTATTTAAAGAATAGGAAATAAATATGCAAAACATTTTTTCAATAATTAAAGGTAAAAAATCACAATTACCTAAAAAAGAACAACTCTTAGGCGATTATATTATTGCAAATCCTGAAAATGTTATTTCTTCCTCAATTCAAAAACTTTCTAAAGATACAGGTATTAGTACTGCAACTATCGTCCGTTTTTGTCGAGAAATTGGTACTAATGGATTCAGTGATTTAAAGCTGCAATTAGTTGCTGCACAGTCAAGTGTAAATAATAATGATTATCACGAATTTGATGCAGGAGAAGGTATTGCTGCAATTAAGAATACTATGGCCGCTCGCTTTGAAAGTGCCATTGAAGCCACACAAAGCGGACTGAATGATAATAGTGTGGAAAAAGCTGTTCGAAAAATTTATAATTCTTCTTCAATTTTAGTTTATGGGGCTGGTGCTTCTGGAATAGTTGCTAGTGATATGTATCAAAAATTTATGCGTGTCGGTAAAAATATTAATTATATATCCGATTTACATGTAGCTTTGGCTCAGTTGGCTTCTTTTACATCAGATGATCTATTAATTTTGATTAGTAATGATGGTAAGACTACAGAAGTCAGTGACATTCAGAAAGTGGCTGATAAATTTGGTATCCCCACACTGCTTTTAACAGCTAATCCACGCTCATTTGTTGCTAAAAAAGCAGATTTAGTTTTATTAACTCAGGATATTGGTGAGCCTTCAATTAGGTCTGGAGCTACAACTTCATTAATAAGTCAGATGTTTGTGGTAGATGTGCTCGTATTTTCATATGTATCAGTACATTCTGATGAGGTACTTAAGAAGTTGAAGCGGTCTAATGAAGCTACTGCTATTCATAAAAATAGTAGGAAATAGGCAGGTATTTATCCATGTTTACGAAGAGTAAATAATTTATACAAAATATCTTTTTCACCCTGTATCAATTCTTCCAAGTATAACTCAAGAATTGCATTGCCAATGTCGCTCTAAGGTTCAGCTTATTGATCAATTAGATCAACTTTAAGATGAGTTAAAGAACTTATATGATTTTGTGCAAGGTGCTTGGCATTAATGTATAAAAATAAAAAAAGATCAAACATGTGTGAAATCACCATGCTTGATCTTTTTTTATGACATAGTTTTAATATCATAATTTATCTATTATGAAACTAGGAAAATTGTATTTGATGATTAATTTAATTAAGGAGGTGATGGTATAAAATTAGAAATTAATAGTTCTAATGATCAGTCTCGATGGCAAACTTTTATCCTAGCTACCATAGGTGAAACTAATTGAATTAATTTGAAAAACAACTTTAATTGTCATTCAGTAAAATAATTAGTTATGTGCATAGTTACGTTAATTAAAGTTCCGTTGTTCAAAGATTCAACTTTTAGTATTAATTTTTGTTTAGATGATCAAAGTTAAAACGTGTAAGGCGTAATGGTGTCAGGGCATTTCACCATTAAATTTAAAACT
>OLSI01000831.1_pt1 | contig 23971 bp, 20 predicted proteins | sample 1672661 | NCBI WGS metagenome assembly OLSI01 (sample SAMEA3136711, study PRJEB25190) | human gut metagenome | biome: human gut; feature: human-associated habitat; material: faeces | place: Austria | collected 2013 | reverse complement strand
AAAAGCCGGGGCTAATACTTCAATTATTTTAGGACATTTTCAAAAACGCTTGACACCCTTTGAAAGGATTTTTGTTATTTTTTTATCAACCAGATGTTACTGGTCACGGCGTGACCAGCAGCGTCATTTTTTCCTGAATCTTCTCCACCAGGATTTTCGCTGTTTTTTCATGAGATCTGTGCCCAGGGTGCTGCCTTGATCCAAATTCTCCTTCCTGTGTATCCGGAAGCTTCACAAATTCCACGCGCTCATCCCCTGTTTTTCTTTTATAATTCCCCACCGCTTTCTCAAGCGTAGGCAAAATCTCAGCTCCAAGCATTCCATAACACCACAGAATATAGCTTTCCGGATTACATACGCGCAGTTTCCTCAAAAAGTCTTCCACAGCCTTTCCAACCCTGTCCATATTCTTCGTGCCGCTGCTGTCGTTTGTCCCCAGATTCACCACGATCACATCAGGCTGAAACTTCTGGAAATCCCATTTTTCCATAGCACCCAGTTGTTTGTTTCTTTCTCCATTTAAAAGACCGCACACCTGCTCATAATATAGCGGGATTGCCTGCTGCTCATTGCCTTCCCAGGAACAGAAAACGCCCCAGCCGCTCTGACTGATGCAATTGTACACCGCGCCCAGTTCTTTTGCTGCCATATATGCATAATTATCCACGGCATTGAAGCAAAAGGAATTCCATGTCATTTCTTCTCCTGCACCGCTGCCGCCCTCACCAGAGGTAATGCTATCCCCTATTACCTCCAATCTGAGCTTTGGTGTTTCAAGAGGTAAAAACTCACCGTCAGTTTCAACCTCCAGAAGCTGAAGCAATGTTTTTTCATCTGTGGGAAACGCAGGGGTATCACGAAGAAGCTTTACATTTCTTACCTTATCCCTTTCCATATTACGGAAAAGACAGATTTCCTGTTCTCCCTTATTTACCATAAGCCGTTGGGACAATACGCCGTCTACGATCACATCCACCCATGGCTCAAAAACATCATAATCGGAGCGGATTTTCACCCATATTTCTGTTGCTTTTACATTCAGTTCAATTCCGGAAGCGGTCCAAAATAGTGTTACCGGTTCCAGACTGCCATTCGTTCTTCCTAATATTCTTAAATATGGAATTTCCTTCATCTGATAATGGCTAAGCATTTTTCTCCACCTCTCATCTGGCTATACGAAATATTTATGTTACGATTTTCAGACAATACTTTTATTCTTACTATACTTCTTTTTTCTTTGCTTTTCCACATTATTTTCAGTAAAAAGCCCCTTCCGGATTTTCATCTCCGGAAAGGGCTCACAAATTCATTTATTCAGATTACACAAGACGTCTTACAGAAGTAATCGTTCTGTATGCAGCATTATCGCTGACCTTGATGCCATCTCTGGCATTGGATGCATGTACGATCTGTCCATTTCCCATATAGATTGCAACATGTCCGCCATAGCAGATCAGGTCGCCTGGCTGAGCATCTGCATAGGATACTTCATATCCGGCATTCTGCTGCTCATAAGATGTTCTTGGAAGACTTACGCCAAAGTTTGCATATACACTCTGCACGAAGCCAGAGCAGTCAGCACCACTGGTAAGGCTTGTTCCTCCCCATACATATGGGTTTCCAACAAACTGTGTTGCATAGGATACAACAGAAGAGCCGGAACCTGAAGAACTGCTGGCTGATGAACTGTCAGAAGAACTATCGGAGGAACTGTCGGAGCTGCTTGCATCGGAATTGTAATCAACTGTATTATCAGTATCAATTACATTACCATACTCATCATATTCATAATCAGAAGTTCCATCAGAAGAACCGCTTACAACATTTCCATCTTCATCATACTGAACATCTTCTGAGGAATTATCTCCGTTCTGAGCTGCTTCCTGTGCTGCTGCAGCTGCTGCGGCCTCTGCCTGACGTCTTGCCTCTTCTTCCGCGGCAATACGTTCTGCCTCAAGCTGCTCAATTTCTGCCTGCTGCTGTTCCAGAAGGTTCGCATACTCAGTAGCCTGCTGCTGTGCGTATGCGATCTCGTTCTCGCAATCAGCACTGTTCGCACGGGTTACGTCCAACTGATACTGAAGGTTAGACTGCTGAGCCTCATATTCTTCCTTCATGGTCTCAAAATCAGCTTTCTCCTGCTCATACTGATCTTCTAACTTCTGAACCTCCTCAATCGTTCTAGCATATTTCTGAAGGCTCTCTCTGTCCTGCTCATACATCTGCTGTGTATACTCAGCTCTGGTAAGAAGGTCTGCAAGGTTATCTGCATTTAACATCATCTGGAACCATGCATTGTTTCCACCTTTTTCATAAAGATACTGAATACGTTTCTTCATGGCGCCGTACTGTTTATCCTTGGCATTCTGAGCCTTGGTCAGGTCACCCTGTGTTTTCTCAATTTCTGCTTCCTTGGAAGCGATATCACTCTCAAGAGTCTGAATGGAAACCATTACATTTACAAGATCAGAATTCAAAGATTCGATCTGGCTCTCAAGCTGCTGCTTCTGATCCCACAGGGCACTCATGCGTGCGTATGTAGCATCCAGCTGCTGGCTTGTCCAGGCCTGCTCTTCTCTTAAATCGCTCTCACGGTCAGCCATTACGCTTACAACCTGTGAGCCGCACATTAAAATTGCCAGTGTCAGACATACAATTCTTTTCTTCATGTTTCATCACCCTCGTTAATCTTTTTGATAATCTAAAAAGCTCAATTTGTAATATGTTTGCAACATTTCATTTAATCTTGCTACATATTAGCACACTCTCGCAAAGATTTCAACCCTAAATCGCAATAAATTTTAAAACTTTGTAACATTTCGTAATACATTTGTCTAAATAAGAGAACACAGAGCGTGTTTGTGCAACAAAGGGGGAATTCAAAGATTTCCGCTGTTACATAAAAAGAGAACCAGTATTTTCACTGATTCTCTCTTGTATATTACTTAACCATTATTTTCCAAACAGATCGTACAGAATCTGGTCTGCTGTCATATTGTAATAACCATCCGGATCAGAAAGTGTATCTCCATTCCATCTCAGATAGTTTCCATTTCGGATATAGTTTCCAACGGATGGATGATAGTTGAAGATGCTGTATCCGGAATACAAGGACATATATTTCTTCGCAAGGGCTGCCGCCTCACTGGAATAGCTTCCTGTAGGTGTGGTAGTTCCAGAAATCTGGACACCAGCCTGCGGAGTGGAATGAATGATAACAACACTCTTATCACTGCACTGTCCAAGAACGATCCATGTATGACCATCATTGTATCCGATATCGCCAGGCTTCAGTTCCCAGCCATTCTGTGACAGATAAGACTGATTTACGATTGAGCCCCAGCCTTTCCCCTTGTAATAGCTTCCAATTTCACCTGAAACCACTGTGTATCCATATCCTACACCGGACTGTGTCTGCATTACCTGATAAGCAGACCAGCCTACAAAGCCTGAGCAGTCAAATCCTTTCGCACGATTGGAAGTAGAAAGATCACGGTAATTATTGTAATCATAACTGGATGGATTCGCTGACCATTTATTATACCAGCTGGTCATGGTATCGCTGAGACCCTTTCTTGTGGAATCATTCCATCCGCCGCCCCATACGTAAAGTGCTTTTCCAACAGGTAAAAGTGCTCCTGCAAGATAATTCTTGATGGTCTTATTTCCTGTATTTCCATTCGGAGAAGGATCATCCTGCTTCTCTCCCTGGCATACACCAGTGCTGGAAAATGTATATGTAACACCATCAACAGTCTGTGTGCCTGTGTACATCGCGCCTGTAGTAGGATCAAAATAGTACTTTGTACCCTTGTCTGTATTCTCCACCCAGCCCGTCGCCATAGCTCCGGAGCCGCTGTAGAAATAATAGGTCACATTATTGATCGTCTTAAAACCAACTGCCATGATTCCATTGGTAGCAGTTTTCGATGTAGTGTCAAAATACCGCTTCACTCCTGATGAGCTAGTCAGCCAGCCAGTGGCCATAATTCCCGTTTTGGAAAAATAGCGGATATTTCCTTTGCTGTCCTTTACAAAACCGGTAGCTGCAACGCCTGATTTCGCGTAAAGGTAATAGGTCTTTCCGCCAAGTTTCAGCCACTTTTTCTTCATGTATCCGGTTGACGGTACAAAGTAACGGCGCTGTCCCTTAGAATTGGAAAGCCATCCAGTTACCATAACACCTGCTTTGCTTGTGAAATAACGCTTTCTGCCCTTTTTATCTTTCACCCAGCCTTTCACCTGAACACCGGTAGATTTATTAAAATAATATTTCTTACCGTTCAGGGTAAGCCATCCTTTGACTTTCTTGCCGTTTTTATAGTAGTATGTTTTCCCTTTTACTGTACGGAATCCATTCTTCGTGGCAGCCTGTACATCTCTTGATGTACTATGGCATGTAAAACCGGCTGCCATAAGCATTACCAGCAGCAGGATACTCCAAAGTCTGAATTTTTTACATTTGTTTTGCATACTTACCTTCCTTTTTAATTAATCTGTTGCTGTCCACAGGTAATACTGCAGTCCAGCAAACACAACCCCTGTTATTATCATCTTCAAGTTTTTACAAAGTTGTTACAGCTTTATGTAGCTCATTATATTACAGTTTCCATCTATCGTCAACCCGAAAGTAAAACTCTGTAAAGTTTTCACAATATTTTCGTATTATTTTTCTTTAAAAGCAATGATTTCAAAGGTATTTTCCATAAAAAAAGAACAGTCCCACACAATATAAAAGAACTGTCCTTTTATAAATTCTGTAATATTTCTGTTATAAAGTGATTATAATAGATGTTTTCTTAATTCTTCTCCGCTCAGAGCGCTTAAGTAAGCAGGTGCAACATCAAATACAGTCTTGCAGCCCTTCTGTCCCTCCTGGTTCATGCGGTATGCAGCTCTGGCATATGCAACAATTACAGAAGAAGTAAATTCCGGATTGGAATCCAGTTTCAGGCTGTACTCGATCACATGACTGTTCTCATCGTTCCAGCCGGTCTTGCCTGTGCGGATTACAAATCCACCGTGCGGAATTCCGCTGTGGTCACGCTTCAGTTCCTCTTCGGAAATAAAATGTACTGTGGTATCGTATTCATCAAAGTAGTTCGGCATAGTCTTGATCTCATTCTCAATTCTTGCAAGATCAGCGCCTTCTTCAGCTACTACGAAACACTCTCTGGTATGTTTCTCCCTTGTAGTAAGCTCCGGATTCTTTCCGCTTCTTACTGCTTCCAGTGCAGCCTCAACCGGGATAGTGTACTGTTTGCCATCCTTTACCCCTTTGATACGGCGGATTGCATCAGAATGTCCCTGGCTTACGCCTTTTCCCCAGAATGTGTAATCCTTGCCGTTTGTCAGGATTGCATTTGCATACATGCGGTTCAGGGAAAACATTCCCGGATCCCAGCCTACAGAAATAATTCCAACATGACCGTTCTCAGAAGCTGCTTTGTCCACATTTGCAAAATGTTCCGGGATTCTCTTATGGGTATCAAAGCTGTCTACCACATTGAACCACTGGGCATATTTCGGTGTCTGCTCTGGCAGGTCAGTAGCACTTCCGCCGCAAAGAATCATAACATCAATCTGATCTTTCATCTTCTCAGCATCATCTACAGAATATACCTTCGCTGTTTCAGTCAGGATCTTAACCGTTTCAGGAGCACGACGGGTAAATACACCCACCAGTTCCATATCAGGATTGTGCTTGATCGCACATTCTACGCCACGTCCCAGGTTGCCATATCCCAGGATACCAATACGAATACTCATTATCTGATTCCTCCTATACTACCGCACGCAAGATGCACAATCCCGACAAATGGTCAGGCAGCCCCCATCCCATACGAACGTCAGATGCTTCACGTCTGCGGTATCTATATCTATTTCACGCTTTAACAGTTTAATACGTGCGAGTTTTCTTGTCAATTGATTTTTAACAAAATCTGTCATTCAAAGATTCCGGTTCTTTGGTAACATCAAAACACCTCAAAAAAAGAATACTGTACAATGGCATCTTTCTCCACGGTACAGTATCATAAACTTCTACTTTATTAACAGCACAGCACTCCGCTTCCCGGACAGCACATTCCACATAGCGCATTCGCTAGACAAAGCTTCAGACACATATCATCTCCTGCCACCGGCATTCCTCCAAACGGTCCTTGCTGTGTCTCATACCAGCTTCCGCCGCCCTCCATCCGGTTCAGGAGCATACGGTACTGCTGATTATTCGGCTCCTGGCGCACAGCTTCACGAATATGCTCCAGCGCTTTTACATTATTCCCCATTCCCATGTTCGCCATGGAGGAAATATAATACCACTCTCCATTCTTCTGGGAAAGGGAATTCAACACATTCATAGCCTCCTGATAATGTCCGCTCTGAACAAAATTAGCTGCTGCACGTCTGCGCACACTTTCCTCATCTTCATAAGTGCTCTGGCGCTGCTGTCCTCCAAAGCCGCCAAATCCTCCATATCCATAACCACCGTATCCGCCGGAAGATCCACCACTGCTTCCATACTCGCGTTCTCTCATGATCTGCTCATATGCCTGCTGTACTTCCTTAAACTTCTCTTCTGCCTGATCCTTGTTCGGATTGTTAATATTCGCATCCGGATGGTACTTCCGGCTTAACTTTCTGTATGCCTTCTTTATTTCTTCATCTGTTGCATTTCTGGAAACTCCCAGTACGCTATATGGATCCAACATGTTCTTTCTCCCGTTCTTCCCTGCGTTTCCTGCTCACTTCCTCGAAGCGGCACCACACACCGGAATATAAAATGTTCCGAAGAATATCCCCATATTTAATAATAGGAAGCTTCTCGAATTCTCTGCAGGTTTCTGCCATCATCATCATAAGGATCTGGCGTACTTCCCCTTCAAACCCTTCCATTGTATATTTTTCTGCGAAAGGATTGTAATCTTTATTTTTCACATCTTCTTCCACATCATCATATGCATCCAGAAGATAGATGAATTTGCCAAGATAAAAGCCAATTCTTCGAAGGCTTTTCTCCCACTCATCCTGCCTGTAAGCAAGAATCTCCTCCATAATATGCCCAAAAATCCCGGACATTCTGTCTATATCTGTCTCTCCCTGTTTCTCCAAAGCGGAAAGCTCATCCAGAAGTTCGACGATCCGCTTCGCCTTATCTGGATAAAGTTTTAACAGACGGTTATTTTTCCCCTCGAGAAGCCTGGCGTAACCAAGCTTCACATATTTTCTGTCATCGTTCCAGTCATCCAGACATTTATAATAAGTTAAAAGTATATTCATGTCTGCACAGTATTCTGTCATCACATTCTTTCGAACTGGCTGTTTTCTCACAGGATGAAGAATGCATCTGGTAGTGCCCTTGTACGTCTTTGGCTCATAAAGGCCGGAAAGAAGCATGATCACAAAAGTCATATCATAGCTTAATGTAATCTGGCCGGATATCCCGTATTTCTCACGCAGTTCCCTGCAGAGTCCGCAGTAAAAGGTTCTGTACATGTCAAAATCCTTCATCTTGATCTCCGGCTTGTTCATTACAATATATCCAAACATATCAGCGCCTCTTTATAAATTTGGTATGACACTTAGGACATTCAATCTCCACTTTCTTAAATCCGCCTCTGGGAATACGGATTTTCTGACCGCAGCCAGGACAGCTGTAAATATGATAGTCCTTGCGCTGGCTCATCATTCGCTTCTCTTTCTGGAAACGGGCTCTTAACTTATCTGTCATCTGAAGATACTTCTGATTCTCCTGATAACGTTTGGAAATATTTTTGGAAAAAATCCTGAAATAAGTATAAACAATGGCAGCCATTCCAAACAGATCCAAAAATGCGCCAATTCCACTTCTGGTCCCAGTAAATAAGGTGAGCACAATAGCAGCCAGTGCCACTCCCATAGTGAATCTTGCAAACTGATCCACTCCGTTGCGTCCCTGCATAAATCTCATAAATTTTTCTTTCAATAAAATACCTTCTTTCTTGTGAACTTATCTTCCTGGAATAAGTTTCTGTCGCTCTTTTGTTATTATATTATTTCCCTATCCCTGATTCTGTACATTCACTATTATGGTTCACAAAACAACCAGCAATCATTCCGTCTTTTCCTATCTGTCGCTGCAGACTTGAAAAATGTAAAATTTCAGATAATAAGATTCATCAGCAGACCATAAGATCGGATGATCTGGTGCCTGGGTGCGATATTCTACCTGACGGAGACGTTTATGCACATTTCTGGCAGCCTGCCCGATGGTCTGGGTAAAAAGCTGGTAATCCATAAAATGTGAACAGGAACAGGTTGCAAGGAAACCGCCGTCTTTCACCAGCTTCATGGCACGAAGATTGATCTCACGATAGCCTTTCACTGCATTCTTAACAGAGCTTCTTGACTTGGTAAATGCAGGTGGATCCAGAATCACCACGTCATATTTCTCGCCTTTCTCTTCCAGTTTCGGAAGAAGATCGAAGACGTCCTCACAGATAAATTTTACAGAATCAGAAAGTCCGTTTAAAGCTGCATTGGCTGTAGCCTGATCAACTGCAAGCTGTGAAGCATCCACACCAGTTACTTCTTTCGCTCCTGCATATCCTGCATTTAAAGCAAAAGAACCAGTATGGGTAAAACAGTCCAGAACTCTGGCATTCCTGCAAAGCTTCTGGATTGCCAGACGATTGTATTTCTGATCCAGGAAAAATCCTGTCTTCTGACCGTCTTTTACATCCACCTGATATTTTACACCATTTTCCACAATTTCAACCAAAGTAGGGAACTCTTCACCAATAAAGCCCTTATATGGCTCCATTCCCTCCTGCTTACGTACTTTCACGTCACTTCTCTCGTAAACGCCGCAGATCCGGATACCATCCTCTGCCAGAACTTTCTTCAGAAGTTCCACCAGCATCTCTTTATAACGGTCGATTCCAAGTGCAAGGGACTGTACCACCAGCACATCAGAAAACTTGTCCACAATAAAACCCGGCAGAAAATCTGCCTCTCCGAAGATCACGCGACAGCTTGAAGTATCCGTTACTTTCTTACGATACTCCCATGCATCCCGCACTCTTTTCTCAAAAAATTCCTCATCGATCACAGTATTCTCATCTCTTGAAAGAAGACGTACCACAATCCTGGAATTCGTATTGATGAATCCTCTTCCCAGAGGATATCCGTCAAAATCATGAACCAGTACAATATCTCCATTTACAAAGCTTCCCATAATAGAAGCTACTTCATTATCAAAAATCCACATTCCGCCGGATTTCAAAAGACGTCCTTCTCCCTTTTTCAGGGTTACTACTGCCAGACTCATAGCACTACTCCTTTGCTTTTGCGATTTAGGTAACATTGTAGCACACAATTTCTCAATTTGCCAGTGTTTCCAGGGGTTCTGAGAAAAAGTCATAAAAATTTCACTAATCTTAAAATTTTATAAACTGCCAGCCATTCATCTTCTTTTTTTAACAGACATCTCAGTCTCATTAACAACACAAAAAAACTCCGGATTGCCTGAACCCGCTTCCTATCGTCAGATTTTAAATCTGACTTTCAATGGCGGTACACGGTTCAGGCATTCCAGAGCTTTCACTTATCTTATATTCAGACTTTTCCAGATGGTTATTTTCTTCTTATTTCGCATTCGCTGCAGTTACATATACACGAATCAGATTTGCCTTAATAAGGGCTGGACGAACTGCATTGTAAATAATCACAACCAGGATTGTAGATACAATTGCATTTACAAATGTAGCACCGGCGCTTAATTTTGCAAGGATGCTCGCTACTTCCTGGGGCTGACCAAGAATGTACTGTTTGTAGAAATAGCCAACGATGGGATCTGCGATCACATTAAAAGCAAGACCTGCAATGGAAGCGATCAGACTCCATTTGAATACGTATTTCTTGTCGTTCGTCTCATTGATCTTTGCAATCTTGTGGGCTACAAGACCTGTTATAAGACCGATGCAAAGCTTCAGGACAAAAGTCTTGGGTGCTCCTGTAATGTAAACCGGATCCATAAGGTCTGCAATAGTCATTCCAATAGAACCAGCAAGACCGCCGTACCAACCGCCAAGAAGCAGAGCTCCAAGCACGCAGAAGGTATTTCCGATGTGAAGAGAAGTAGCATCTCCACCCGGTACCGGAATCTTAATCTGCAAAAATGTAAAAGATACATAGCAAAGTGCTGCAAGAAGTGCAGTCTCTGCAAGTTTCATAATGGTAGAATTCTGTTTGTTCATAGGTTTCTCTCTCTTTCCCGGAAACCTGGTACATATTGAAAAACATTCTGCAAGATGTGCCTCACAAGTTGCAGGAATGATTTCTCAAACAAGCTCCAATGTTTCCTGTTTAATCACTGCTTTTTATACTGCAGTATCTAATTAGCACTTATCATAGCGAGATACTGGTATGTCTTCAATAGACAGTTTTGATTATTTTTAAGAGGACAGTTATTTTCTGCAAAAAAAGGTACAGTCCCCAATATCCCACTGGATATCAGTTTCTGTACCTTTTCCACCAGCAGACATGTCATCTCCTGGAGCATCAACACATACTATTCAACAGTATTCTTCCGAATTCAGGTCTGTTATTCTTCGTAGGACTCTTCATCAATAGTCTCGTCATAAGACTCATCGCCTACTTCATCTGTAGCACTTTCATCTGTTGTCACATTTTCAGAGCCGTCAGCTGAATCACTGGATTCTGAACTCTCACCATAAAGTTTCTCAAAGAACTTCATGGTATCTTTATACAGGGTATCTTTATCATCAGAAGATACTGCATCGCCAAGAACATCAATATCCTCAGAAGACTCACCATCATCGATCACATCAATGCCGAAAAGTTTCTTCATCTCTTTATCCAGCATGTTCAGTTCTGGTGTAATGTATTTCTCAGTTCCATCCTCCTGATAGGAAACAGCACCATTTCCAAGGATACCAAGGTATTTCTGAAGAACCTTGATGGAAAGCTTGTTGGCTGTGTCGGAATCAAGTGTTACAGTAACTGCAGCATCATCTCCCATTACTTCGTAAAGAGCGTCCTCATCACCGCTGTACTCTCCCTGACAGAAGGTCTTCGCTTTTTCAAATTTCGCTTTCGCATCATCGCCAAGGAAATCTGTATTCAGCTGGGATATATCTGTGATCTCTTCGGAAGAATCACTGCCATCACCAGTATCTGTTCCGCCAACTTCACTGATGTCACCGTCAGCTGACTCATCTGCAGCTCCAGTCTCCTCAGCAAGTCCCGGATCCTCTGTAGAACTCTCGATAACATTGTCACCAAGAGCACTCTGGTCTACATTATCCACAATACTGTCCTCATCATCTGATGAATCACTGCTCTCCTCTGCCTGACCTGTTACATTATCATTTACACGTTCCAGAGTTTCCTGCATCTCAGAGTAATCATAGTCCTGCTGGGAAATCTGCTGAAGCAGGTTTACGATGGTATTAATCTCATCATCTGTAAGAGTTACATTGTTATTATTGGAGATATTTACAACAATATTGTAGATATCGTCTGCATTCTGAACATTGTCTGCAATAACCTGCATTTTCGCCTGGTTGATAACAGTGGTAGCGTCATTCTTTCCTACAGAATCAGCAAGATTACCTGTAACTACCATCTCCTCAGTAGCAAGCTTCTTCTTGGTCTCATCAAGCTTCTGTCCACTGGCAGTCTCATATGCCATCTGGATACCGGTCAGTGCTCCTGTACCGGATACTTCAAACGGGCAGGCAGCAACAACCTCACAGTTGGTAACACCAGATGTGGAAAGGGAACTTGCGATCATATTGCAGGTAACCCAGTTCAAATTGGCGGTACGAACCTTGATACCACCGGATGTGGTAGGCTTCACATAAGCACAGCTCACTGTTCTTGTACCAATCTGCTCCAGCGGAACATAGGAACTTAAGTGATCCCTCTCATCCTGATTGGTAACGTAGATAATCTGTGCCTGGCTGGAATCTACTTTAAAATATTTCAGCATGGTGTTCTTCTGCTCATCTGAAAGATCTGCGCCAAGTGTAACAACCTTCATAGCATCTGCCATAGCCGGTACTGTGGGAACCATGCTTCCCATAACCATTGATGCGCTGCAGAGTAGCGTAGCTAATAATTTGCCTTTCTTCATAACTTTTCCTCCAACTTTCTGTCTGGGTTATAATCTGATCTTTAATGAAAGCCTCATACTCTGTAACGGCTTCCATGCACTGCACTTCTGTCTTTGCAGTTGTTTCATTTAGTACACTTATTATAACATACTTCTTATAGTTTTTGTAATTTTAATTGTTAATTCTCTCTTTGAACATGAAAATATGTTTTGGTAAAAAAATTATTATATCAGCAGCTTTTCCAGAGCCTGTTACCGTGCAGGCTGTAAACAGTAATCCAGAACCTCCTGCACGGTCTTAACTGGTGTAATCTCAAGCTTCTCTTTTACCTCATCGGCCACATCATCAAGATCATCCATATTCTCATATGGAATAAACACATGCTTTACGCCAGCTCTTTGGGCAGCCATCAGCTTCTCCGGCAATCCGCCAATAGGCATAACACCGCCGCGAAGGGAAACTTCTCCTGTCATTGCTATTTCTGCTGGTGCAGGCTTTCCTGTCACCAGAGAGGATAATGCAGTTACCAGCGTGATGCCTGCTGATGGGCCATCCTTGGGAACTGCTCCTGCCGGCACATGGATGTGAAGATCATTTTCCTTGAATTTATCTGCAAATTCCGGATAGAGGGACTTCACAAGAGTAATGGCAATCTGGGCGGACTCTTTCATCACATCTCCAAGCTGTCCGGTAATGATCACCTTTCCATCGCCTTTTGTAAAAGAAGTTTCGATAAAAAGGATTTCTCCACCAGCACTGGTCCAGGCAAGACCGGTTACAACTCCAGGCACTGGGTTTTCCAGAATCTTCTCATGATGAATTCCATGTCCCAAAAATTCTGCTACACGCTTCTCACTTACCGTAATGCTCTTCTGCTCACCCTTTACCAGCTTCACAGCTGCATATCTGCATAACACATCCATCTGCTTCTTCAGTCCGCGGACACCAGCCTCCGCTGTATACTCTTCAATAATGCGGCGGATTGCCTCATCTGTCACCTTCAGATTCTGGGCTTTGATTCCCATGCTCTTCATTGCTTTCGGCAAAAGATGACGTCTCGCGATCTGAAACTTCTCTACTGCAGTATATCCAGGAAACTGGATTACTTCCATACGATTGAGCAATGGCTCAGGAATGGTATCGGTGGAATTGGCTGTACACACAAAAAGCACATTGGAAAGATCATAAGGAACATTCATATAATGGTCTGTAAAGCTTCCGTTCTGCTCCGGATCCAGCACTTCCAGAAGAGCACTTGCCGGATCACCGCCGTAATCTTTGGCGAGCTTGTCCACCTCATCCAGTACCATAACCGGATTTGCAGCTCCGCTTCTCTTCATTCCTTCCATAATCCTGCCTGGCATAGCACCTATGTAGGTTCTTCTGTGTCCTCGAATTTCCGCTTCATCACGGATTCCACCAAGACTGATACGCACGTATTTACGGTGAAGCGCACGGGCAATACTCTGTCCGATACTGGTTTTTCCAGTTCCAGGCGCACCTACAAACAATAAAATGGAACCAGACTGTTTCTTATTAAGAGCCATAACAGCAAGCTGCTGGATAATTCGCTCTTTTACTTTTTTCAACCCATAATGGTCTTCATTCAGGATTTCTTCTGCCTCGTTCAAATCAATTTCAGCAGGTTCCTCTGTCTTCCAGGAAAGACTTGTGGCAAAATCCAGATAATCGTACAGCATGCCATACTCATGGCTGTCTTTTCCTTCCTGCTTCATGCGGTTCAGCACCTTTTCAGCTTCTTTGCGTGCTTCCTCATTCATGCCGGATTCCTGGATTTTCTTCTGGAAACGGCGCACATCAGAAATATTCTCCGGATGCATTTCGTCCAGCTGCTGCTGAAGAAATTCGATCTGCTTCCGGATAGCGGACTCCCGGTAAACTTTCTCATTGGAGTTCTTCTGCGCAGTCTCAGCTTCCTCACTGACACGGAAAATCTCCATCAGCTCATAGACAGCCTCTTCCATCAGATGCATGCGTTCTTTCCTGGAATCCACCTCGATCATATGGTATTTTTCTTCCCAGGAAAGGCTCATGTAACCAGCCAGGGCACTGACGGCTTCCGGATAGCTTTTCCAATGGTAGATCATGCTGCGTACCCAGACGCCCCACTGAAAGCCTTTTGCAAAATCCATCAGTTCTTTCTTGATCTTATCAAATTTCTCCTTTTCTTCTTCCGGGGAGATATCCTGGATATCCGGAAGATCTACCGCTTCTGCCTGAACCATGCCGTCAGTATATTCTACATGAGTCACCTGCACTCTTTTTCTGGTAGTAATCTTGACGCTGCCTTCCTCGTCTATATTCTCAATGATTCCCATCACGCCCACTGGAAAAATATTTTCCATGGAAATTTCCTCTGGGGCTATTTCTTTCTTCTGTAAAACGAAGAGAATTTCTTCTCCGATATTCTGTTCTTTAATTCTGCCTTCCGGAAACATATCTTTTTTAAAGAAAAATGTAACTTCCGGTAAAAGAAGAAGTTCATAAACTGGTATTGTAATCATACATGTTTCCTCCTTGTATTGTTAGCACTCCTTTAATATGAGTGCCAGATTTATTCTATAGAAAATGGCGAACTCATATGAATTCGCCATCTGAATCTATGATAGTTCATTATAGCACTAAATTAAAATTTTGCAATAAGAATCGAACATTCTTTCTGGAACATGGTAGTTTTTTGAAACATTTATTTCGAAACGGGAGCTAATTTTGCATTCTGATCTGTTCCCCTTTTATGGGCGCATAGGTATAAAGCTTCTCACCTTCCAGGTCCGCCTTGTGCATATCCACAGCACTGATCTGGTGGTTGTCGTAAGTATTATAATAGTAAATTCCCTTATCCGTATTACAGCAGGAAGTATATAGCGTAATCTCATACTTGTCTTCTCCCAGCTTGCAGCAGCCCCTCTGCTGGTCTACGCTGCCAAGAATGTGGAAAAACTGGCTTACACTTTCTTCTTCTGAATCCCCGGACAGAGAATTCATTTTTACAAAGGCCACCCGCACAAATCTTGACTGGGAGGAGAGATCTCCCGGCAGTCCCATGCCACCCATTCCCCGGCTGTACTGATTCAGTTCCAGATTTTCTGAAAAAGTGTTACTGCGGTTTTCCACAGCCAGCTGCATATAATTGTTCAGATTAAACATCTGATAGTTAAAGGGCGGATTGTTTGTGAGGACACCTACTGGATTATCATATATTTTCATTCCCTCTTCCAACGACTCCAGGGTAATACATTCCTCTTTGTCCGCAATAATCCAGTGCAGCTGCGCAACTGGCAGATCAGGAAGAAATGGGGTGTCAATCAGGTTCATATTCTTAAGAAGCTGGCGTGCTTCTTTCACTGTAGCACATTTTCCCAGAATCCATGGGATCAGTTCGAACTGAGTGATATTGTCTTTCCCCTCTACAGGCTTCTTGTAGCTGGCATTTCCAACGAAATTAAGGCCGGCGATTCCAAGACCTTTCTCATTGACCGCATCATAATACAGAGGATAGTTCTCCATAACACATGCCATTCCGATCATGGCATAATGATTTTTCAGCTGACCGCCTTCTCTTAAGTCAAATACATAATTTCTAGGCGTGATCACTACCTGGTCTCCATAGGAAATCTCATAATCCAGAGTTCTTCCAAAATAGAAATCCTTTGTTTTATAGGTTGCTGCTGTACACATATTCTGTTCCTCCATTCATCAGAGACTGTTTAAAAGTCAGTTCTGTATTACTGTTCACTGGTAACGTTCTGTAATCTGCATATTCCAAAAAGTTCCCAAGGCGTTGTATTTTCCAGTCTGTCATGTTATTATTTATAAAAATTGTGCATGAACGGTTCATCATTAGTGTTATATATTGTAGCACAAACTGTGAAAATTTAAACTCTTTTTTCCCGATTTCACACTTTTTTAAGAAAGGAACTTACCATGAATAAATCTATTGCAGTCGCAGGTACCGGATATGTAGGGCTTTCTATTTCTGTACTGCTGGCTCAGCATAATCATGTTGTTGCAGTTGACATAATTCCGGAGAAGATTGCTTTGATAAACCAGAAGAAATCTCCAATCCAAGATGAATATATCGAAAAATACCTGTCGGAAAAGGAACTGGATCTTACGGCCACCTCAGACGGAGAATCCGCCTACGCAGAGGCTGATTTTGTGGTAGTGGCCACCCCCACCAACTATGACAGCAGGAAAAATCATTTCGACACTTCCGCTGTTGAAGCTGTACTAAGCCTGGTCACAAGGGTGAATCCTGCTGCCACAATTGTGATCAAATCTACGATTCCTGTAGGCTACACAGAATCTATCCGAAAGAAGCTTCACAATAACAATATTATTTTCAGCCCGGAATTTCTCCGAGAGTCCAAGGCCCTGTACGACAATCTTTACCCAAGCAGGATCATTGTCTCCTGTGATGAACACACCAGAGAAGCAGCTCATACTTTTGCAGCACTTCTTCAGGAGGGTGCTCTTAAAGAAAATATCGACACCTTGTTCATGGGATATACGGAAGCAGAAGCTGTAAAACTTTTTGCCAACACCTATCTGGCACTTCGTGTTTCCTATTTTAATGAGCTGGATACTTACGCGGAAATGAAGGGGCTGAACACCCGCGATATTATCAATGGAGTCTGTCTGGATCCCCGGATCGGAACTCATTACAATAATCCTTCCTTTGGCTACGGCGGCTACTGCCTGCCTAAGGACACCAAACAGCTTCTTGCCAATTACAACGACGTTCCTCAGAATATGATGTCCGCAATCGTGGAAAGCAACCGTACCCGAAAGGATTTTATTGCTGATCAGGTACTGCAAAAAGCCGGCTATTACAACTACAATGAGGACAACCTTTATCAGTCAAGCCTGGAAAAAGAAGTGGTTATCGGCGTCTACCGCCTCACTATGAAGAGTAATTCCGATAATTTCCGGCAAAGCAGCATTCAGGGTGTTATGAAACGGATCAAGGCAAAAGGCGCCACTGTCATCATCTATGAGCCCAATTTGGAAAACGGTTCCACATTTTTTGGCAGCAAGGTTGTAAATAATCTGGAAGAGTTTAAAGAAAAAAGCCTGTGTATTCTGGCGAACCGTTATGACAAGGTCCTGGACGATGTGAAGAAAAAGGTTTATACAAGGGATCTGTTTTCCAGGGATTAAGAAACGAAAGCGTGTCTAAAAAAGGCTTCCGCAAGATGTACATCACAATTTGTGGGAGATTTTGCCCGGATGAGGGCGCCGCAGCGGGCTGCGTAGGTCGAATTCGAGCAAAATATACCGCAATCTGCACCATACAAAAACAGGCAGGAAACATAGCGATCAAGAGAGCAATAGCTCCGTTTAATCACTGTGTTTCCTGCCTGTTGTCTATGAAATCCGTTTTTTATTCACCATACTGGCAATTGCTCTCTTTCAATTGCCGGATGACTTTATCCTGAAATAGTGATTATAAGCATCCAGCACATCCTTACGTCCTCTCACGCGAATGGGAACCCGTTCTCCATTTCGGAGTAAAAACTCCTCTTCTACATCTGTAATGTGATCCATATTTACCAGAAAGCTTTGGTGGCAACGCAAAAAACGGGGATCCTCTATCTTTTTCTCAAGATTCCCAAGTTTTTCCGCAGTTTCAAGCACCGAACCATCCAGCATATGTAAGGTTACTGTATGGCGGTCACTTTCCAGGTATAAAATTTCATCCACGAAAGGATAACGATACTGTCTTCTGCATTTCACTGAAATCCGCCTGCGAAGCTCAGACTTCAGCAGTCTGTTTAAAATTGCTGTGGTCTGCTTCTCTTCTGCAGGTTTCAGAAGATAGCCGGATGCTTCTACCTCATAACTTTCAAGCGCAAAATCAGGTGAAGCAGTCAGAAATACAATAGGCGCTTTTACTCCCAGGTCACGCAGCTTCCGTGCCGTGTCCATTCCATTCAGATCGCCCATATAAATATCAAGAAAAATCAGATCTGGCCATATATAGCCCTCTTCAATGTCTGCAAGGAGGCTCTCTCCAGATTCATATTCCTGGATCTGCGCCTCCCTGCCATTTGTCTGAAAGTACACCATCAACTGACGCTTCAGCACAAAACGCTCAACTTCCACGTCGTCACATATGGCAATTCTGTTTACCAAAGCTCTCCCAAAGCCTCCTTGTACTTGACTAGTTTATTATAACACAACGTTCCCTCTCGGGGAGAAATCTGCATAATCGTCACGTTTCAGAGCATAATCCTCAATTACCTGCACTCCCCACTTTGTGGGATCTTTCAAGGCTTGCAAAGATCCTTCACAACCTCTCCGGCAATGATCAGTCCTGCAACAGACGGCACAAATGCTACGCTTCCCGGAATATCACGACGCTCTGTACATTTGTGCTTGGCACCTGGCGGGCAGATACAGTGGGTTCTGCAGCTGATGGACATATCCTCTATCGGTCTTGTAGGGATTTCCTCGGAATAAACCACTTTCAGCTTACGGACGCCACGTTTCTTCAGTTCGCGGCGCATAACCTTGGCAAGAGGGCAGACCTTAGTCTTATAAATGTCCGCAACTTTAAACTGGCTTGCATCCAGTTTGTTTCCGGCACCCATAGAACTGATGATCGGAACCCCTTTCTCCTTCGCCTTCATGACAAGGGAGATTTTTGCAGTAACGGTATCTACTGCATCTACAATATAATCATATTCTTCAAATGGAAAATCGTCTGCATTCTCCGGCAGAAAAAAACACTTATGTGTCTCCACCTTCACGTCCGGATTGATTTCCAGCATACGCTCTTTCATAACATCCGTCTTGTATTTTCCCACTGTTTTTCGCGTTGCTATGATCTGGCGGTTCAGATTCGTAAGGCATACCTTGTCGTCATCGATCAGGTCAAAAGCACCTACCCCGCTTCTCACCAACGCCTCACACACATATCCGCCAACACCGCCGATTCCAAATACTGCCACTCTGGCACCGGCAAGCTTCTTCATCCCCTCTTCTCCAAGAAGAAGCTGGGTTCTTGAAAACTGATTTAACATAAATTTTTCTCTCCTCAATGAAAGACAGGCAACAGACTTTCAAACAGACATTTCTCTTTCAATAAGAAAACTGCGGTCTGTTCTATCTTCACATAAAAAGCCTGGGAAGCTTATCCACCCAGACTTTTGTCCACATTACCTTTCGGAAATATTTTATAATGACTGTGTTTTTCTGTCAATTATTTTTTCGCCTACACATAAATAAATTACAGCGTTCCTGTTCACTCCGTTCGCAGTATCATTACAGCCATTTTTTCAAAACATCACTCAGCTTATTCATATCCAGCGGCTTTGCGATATGTCCGTTCATACCTGTATTTTTTGCCAGCTGTACATCTTCTGCAAAAGCATTGGCAGTCATGGCAACAATTGGCAGTTCTCCTTTTTCACCGGGGAGGCTTCTAATTGCTGCGGTTGCCTGATAACCATTCAGAACAGGCATTTGGATATCCATAAAAATAAGGTCATACCGGTCTTTTGGAGAAACCTCCACTTTTTCAACTGCAATTTTTCCATTTTCGGCTGTCTCAACTTCTGCCCCTGTCATCTGCAGGATTTCCACTGCAATTTCTCTGTTTAACTCATTATCCTCGACCAGCAGAATCCTTTTTCCTGTGTAATCTGCTTCTGACAGATTCTCCAGATAATTCCTTGCTGTTTTTTCTTTTTTGTCAGAAACAAACTGCCGCAGTGTAGCGGTCAGCCTGGAACGGAATAACGGTTTTGCAATAAAAGCATCTACACCTGCTGCCTTTGCATCTTCTTCAATCTCGCTGAACTCATAAGATGTCAGTACAATGATGGTAATCTCCTTCCCTATCCGTTTCCGAATCTGTCTGGCAGTTTCTATGCCATCCATATCCGGCATCTTCCAGTCCAAAATAACAGCAAAGTAATCATTTTTTAACTCATGACGTGCATAGCAGCGCTCAACGGCTTCTCTGCCGGAGAGGACCCATTCGCCTGTAATTCCAATCTCCTTCAATGTCGCAACTGTACTTTCACAGCATGTCTTATCATCATCCACAACCAGAACCGGCAAATTCATCAGATTTTCATCCTTTTCTTTCTCTTTTTCCTGAAGTTCAAGATAAATTGTTACCGTAATTTTAGTTCCCTTGTGTAAGGTGCTGTCCACTTTAATATTACCATTCATCAGATTTACAATATTTCTGCTGATTGCCATTCCCAGACCAGTTCCCTGAACTCTGGTTGTCCGATGGTCATCTGCGCGGCTGAAGGGATCAAACATGATTTTCTGGAATTCCGGCGACATACCGATTCCATTATCCTCAATCGTGAATTCATAGCATCCAAGCTCCGAAAATCCATTTGGCTTTTCCTCTATGGAAAAAGTAATATTCCCGCCATCCGGTGTATACTTGATCGCATTACTCATCAGATTCACAAATACCTGCTGAATCCTCAAGCTGTCACCACAGACAGCCTCATGTTCAATATGATTGATGTGTATATCAAAATTATGTTTATGTTCATCAAGCACCGGTTTCGTAAGTGTAATAAGATTATCTACCAGCTCTGACAGATTGAAATCTTCCTGTGCCAGTGTCATTTTTCCACTTTCAATACGTGCCATATCCAGCACTTCATTGATCAGCCCCAGCAGATGACGGCTTGATTTTGTAATTTTACTGAGACATTCAATGCCTCTGTCTTGTCCGCAGGCGAAGCATCCAGACAAATGCTGTTTTTGTCTAATAAATCTGTAATTCTCATATGATCACCTTTCCTTCCCATACATTATAAATAATGCACTGCGGTTTTTTCATATTCCGTTTCAATTTCCTGTCTTGTTGCCAAATTTTCAGAGCAAGCGCTGGCACCTCCACTAGCAAGGCCCATACGGAATGCATGTTCGTAATCTCTCTTCTGCATCCAGCCGGCCATAAAGCCTGCAACCATGGAATCTCCCGCTCCTACTGTGTTTTTGACTACGCCCTTAGAGGATTCTCCTGCAATGATCTGCCCATTCTCTGCAATAAGAACTGCCCCTTTACCACCCATAGAAACTAATACATTTTTAGCTCCACGTTCCTGTAGGTTCTTTGCATATGGAATAACATCGCTCCACTCTGACAATGTTACCCCAAAGATCTCACCCAATTCATGATGATTCGGTTTGATCAAAAACGGATGATATTCTAATACATTTAGCAGCAAATCTTTAGTGGCATCAACTGCGATTGTCATATTTTTATCAGACAAACGTTTCAAGATCTGCTGATAAATATCATCCGGCATCGAGCTTGGAATACTTCCTGCCAAAACAAGCACATCATCTTTATTGAGCTGATCAAGTTTTCCCATCAGCTGATCAATCTGCTGTTGTCCGATATCCGGTCCTTGTCCATTGATCTCTGTTCCATCAATGTTCTTTAATTTCAGATTGATACGTGATATACCATGCTCAAGTTTGATGAAATCCGACTGAACTCCTGCCTGTTCCAACATTCGCACAATCTCGTCTCCTGTAAAGCCGGCCATGAATCCCAGTGCTATGTTCGCAATCCCGAGATTTCCAAGGACAATAGAAACATTAATTCCTTTGCCACCCGGCAACATCAGTTCGGATGCAGTGCGATTGGTCATTCCCAGTTCAAAATCGTTCACCGACACAATGTAATCCACTGATGGATTAAATGTTACTGTATATACCATACAACTTCCTTTCCGCTGTCTTCAGCTATTTATTTTCTTCTTTGCCTGATCGATCATTTGCTTTATGATGATTTTATTATAACCGCATATTCTTTCATAATCAATCACAATCAGTCACAAATCTTCATACTGTTTTTTGTGCAGATTGCACAATACAGCTCTTATTTTTTCCATTGTTCTAGATATTTCGTGTGTTTTATTCCGTTTTTGCCATATTAGCAAAATAATCCAAACCATCATTCATTCTATTTCGCTCATAATCATTCATTATCGGTCATTATTTTCATGATGGTTAGTTTGCTTCTGTAATCTCTCTTTATTATAAGAGCTGAGAGTACGATTTAGAGCTGAAAGGTTGCGTTAATACAAAAAGACAACCTCTATTTACCATAAAGGTTGTCTTCTTATTATTTCTTTTTATCCAAAAAATATGACTGCCATGCATGATGTTGGTTTGGCATATTCTGATAATACGATACTGCCGTTCGGCTGCTCGCTCTGGAATTACCAATCTCTTGGCGCTGTTTCAACAGATACCGTTGAAACACTTCCCGATTTCTGCGTTCCAACCCCTCGATCTTAACACCGCAATCAGTAATGACACGGATCAAATTCTGCATTTCCAAGATTGCACTGCGATAACTCTGCTTATCTTGCTCAAGATATGGGCTGACTTTGTGATATACACTATCAAACCCTTTATCCAGAATATTGATTTCTCCCAGCGCTTTTTCTTTCTGTGCCATTAATTGTTCAAAAACATCTATGTCCATGTTTTCCTGTTGCAAAACTTCGCTTTGTTGTTGCGTCAATGTAAGCAGCTCTTCCATGATCCGTTGTTTCTTTTGCAGCGATTCCTGCAACGCGGATAAATATACTGTTGCCGTCTCCATCAATACTCTCCTACTTTACTATGCCGTTACTCTATATAACCTTGTGCGCAGAAAGCAATGCCTCTGACATCTGTTCTGCACTATCGATCATACCACATTATTAATACGCATTACCTCTTTCCATGTCTCACGCATTGTCTTAATATGGTGCAGCGCATCTTCTAACACTGCTTTGTCTTTTTTGACATTGGCCTCAACCAAGCGACGGTAAATATAATCATAGACGACCTCAAAATCCTTCGCCACCGGATACTTCATATCAAGCGTTGAACGAAACTCTACAATAATATTTTGAACTTTAATAATATTATTATTCGCTTTCTCAATATCGCCTTTATCGATTGCCTCAATCGCCATATTAGCGAACTTGATCGCACCATCATACAACATCAATGTCAACTTAGCCGGTGATGCCGTCTGAATCGCATTACGCTGATACTGCATTGCTGCCTTGTTATATGTTGCCATTCCTCTTATCTACCTCCATGTATTAGTTGCTGCCAAGATAACTTAACAAGGATGACTGCTGTGAATTCAAGCTTGCCAATGCTTTTTCCATCGCTGAAAACTGTTTATAATAATGGTCTTCCATCGTCTGCAATTTTGTTTCCCAACTCTTAATATCTTTCTTATATTGAGTCATCTGCTTTGTCATTTCCTTATCGTTATAGAACGTCAAAGCACTGCTCATCGTTGTCGATTTCATCTTTTCATTTAATGCATCATACAAGTTGTTGGTAAGCCCTGCCATCACTTCTGCCACAACGTCTGGATCTTCTTTCAAAAGATCCTGCAGCGTATTCGTTGAATCAGAGTAAACCGAATCATCCTCATCTCCTTTAATATGAAGCTGACCATACTCTTTATAATCTGTTCCTCTAGTAATACCAAGATTTGCCAAAGAATACTTCTTCCCGTTCGAAGCAGTGATCGATTTACCGGTAATACTTCTCATCGTTGTAATAAGTCCATCCAGAGTGCTGTCACGACGAAGCAAAGAATCCTTAATCTTTGTATTCCATTTCTCTACCTCTTCATCAGACATCGCATCCTTCTGATCATCAGTCAACACATCATAGTTTCTCGCCGATTCCGCATTATACAATGTATTCATTTCTTTCAAAATCGAATTATACTGTGTCACAAACTCTTTGATCGAATCGTATACCGCATCGGTATCATCAGAAACGGTAATAGACACTTCTCCGTCTGTCACATCCATAAGATCTAAAGATAA
>OLSI01000822.1_pt1 | contig 24150 bp, 31 predicted proteins | sample 1672661 | NCBI WGS metagenome assembly OLSI01 (sample SAMEA3136711, study PRJEB25190) | human gut metagenome | biome: human gut; feature: human-associated habitat; material: faeces | place: Austria | collected 2013 | reverse complement strand
GGTCACAAAACCGACTTAAAAAACACTTGCCATTATGTCAAACTGTGGTAAAATAAAAATGTCTTTACAGGTGGGATGGACTTGTAAAAGGTGCTGCTTACCAATTCTGAACAGCCACGGATTGAAAAAATAATATTTTAAATAATGCTTTTTCAAGCATTAAAAAAGAGGGGCTTTAATCCCCTCTTTTGTCGGTTTTACCGGCTCCATAGCATTTATAAAATGCTTCTGTTAAAGCCCCCAATTGCTCCGGCGTTAGCTCTTCTTTAAGCTCTTCCGGTATCCACTCATAAGAGCGGTTGAAACTGTCGGTACAAGTACCAATTGTACAAGCCTCTTTAACTTTTTGCAACTTGTACATTTCTCCAAGTTCTTCCGTGGTTATATCTCCACTTTTAACTGCTTTTCTGCCCTCTGCGGTTAATATCTCCATAGCCTTGTTTTTTGCTATGGTTCCAATGCCTTTTATTCTCATGTTTATACCTCCAATTAATTCTTTTCTGACATGGTGCAAACATCTTTATAGCTCTCCGGCTTGCCACTAATTGCAGCATTGCCGGGATAAGCGTACATGCATGAGCTGCACCAGCCACCCAATTTGCAATTTTTACTTGCTACAGCGCAAGTATTAAATTTGCTCGTTTTGTCTTGATATTTCATTTTCCCACCTCATTAGTTAAACTGTTTATTTGCTACGACATTATATTAACATATTAAATACATAAATGCAATACATAATTGCAATAATTTTTAAAACGGGCACTCGTTGTTATTGTTTTCCAGCTCGTCCAGCTTCTCCAATACTAATTGATTTACAAAACCATTAATTGTAAGCCCTTGCGCCTGTATTCGGTCTTTTGTGCCCTTTGGCAAGGTAACGCTTATTCTGTCGTAGCTCTCTCTTATTCTGTCGTTCTGCTTTTGTATACGCTTCTTGTAATTTTCTATTATTTTTTTCTCATCCATTTTTTACACCTCATTATATAAATTAATAATATCAATAATCACTGGCAATAATATTATAAATAATATTGCTATACATAAATATATAATAATTAAATTATTATGTCAATAATAATCCATTACATAATATAAATAATAATAGTTATTCCTTATTATATGCATTAATCCATTTATTATTGATTTTATTATTGCATTAATGTAATTAAATTTTATTGCAATATTTTTTAATTTATGTATTGACATTACATAAATGCAGTGATATTATAATGTCAAGTCGAAAGACAGCAATAAAGCAACAACTTGTTAAACAATGGAGGTAACCATTATGGCAAACGTATTTATAGGTAAAAAATCAATAACTGGCAAAGGGTTAGCAATCTGTAAAGTCATTGATTGCGATATTGCAACAGGTGACGGAATTATATACAATCGTGAGACTGATTGTGTTGAGACAATTACACTCGCAGAAAAACATTCACTTTACTCAAATATCAAGAAACTCGCAGAGGATACAGAAAACGAGTTCTTAGAAAAAGAGGAAAAAGCATATAGAAAATATAGTTTTATTATGTAATAACCAAAAGACAACGAACAAAATAAAAAAGCCTGTCGCAGAGCTGACAACCAAACGACAGGCACCAAACAAAATAATATGAAAGGCGCGTATATTATAACATACGTGTAAAAAGGTGTAAACCATGAGAAAATTAAATTGTAAAGAAGTAAATGAGGCATTAAAAAAGGAAATTATGGACAGTTATGCGAGCGCAGAAGAATATTACACATATGACGGCGCAGAGATGAAAACAGAATATAACGACATCTGCAAGGATATTTTAGAAGCTTTCAAGCGTGAAAAACTTGACAATGATTTGAGATATGAGGCCGGCAAAATGAGCCGTCAAGACTTGTTTATTGATTGGATGCAAGGCCTCCCGACAGCGTTCCCGGTTGCTGATGATATTTTTTTAGGTTTTGCAACTGAATGGTTAGGAAATATCCTAGATGAGACAGAGACAGAAAAGCAGAAATACAGTGATAGCAAGGCAGAACGTACCTCATGCTTGATATTATACAGAGAACTAAACAAACACGCACAAAAAGCAAATTAAGGGGGGCGTAAAATATGATTAATATAGACATGTGGCACAATGACAAAATAAAAGCGGTTGAAAAAATCAATATATTTTTTAACGATTTGACCGGGGAATATTGGGGAAATTGTTATATTAACAATAAAGCTATTGGAGATTATACCGCGGACAGCTCAACAGACATCGAAAAGGCTTTCGAGCATTTAGCAATTAATTGGAATTAAGCAAAATAAGCCGGTGCAAGTTCATCGGCTTTATATTAAAGAGGTGTAAATATATGAGATATAAAATTGAAAAAATAGCAAAAAGGAATAATTTAAACTATAGCATTGTAAAATTCGATGGTGGCTTCAAGGGCTATGAATTTAGTGCCAATAGTTACAGCGAAAAAGCTTTTTTAGAGTCTTTTTTCAGGTTAAAGGATTTATATATAAAAAGTAACCCATATAGTTATTATTTTACTGTAATGTATTTAGATGACTATTTGAGCCTTAAAAAATTCGGTAAAATGGTTTTTGAACTCGTAAATATGTTCTGTCAAGCGATGCACAACGGCAAGACAGCAACAGAAGCTAAAAACATGCAATTACATTTTTGCGCGTTGTGCCCGGAATATTTCCCGGCATATGAAAATATTTATTATGATAATACAGCATGGATTTAAGGGGGGCGCAACTATGAGAGATTTTATCGAGCTTTTAAAGGCTTTCGGGCTTTTTGTGTCGTGCCTTGTAATTGGGTATGGTGGACTGTTTTTATTTTTTTATTAAATTGCAATTAGTAAGTTACATATTTCGACAAAAAGCCGCATAATTTAACTGATACTATCGACTTAATTTTTATTTAATTAGGAGGAATAAGAGCATGACAAGAATTGAGAAAATGAGGGAAGACGGATATCCAAAAATTATAAAAGGTAATGGAGGATATAGAGCATATTTGAAAGATATGCAGTCTCTAGGTGGTGGCGATTATATGGCTATATATCGTTATCCCGGTGGGGAATGTTGCCACAGCCTAGAAGAGATACAAAAATGTTTTGAAATCATCGAACAATAAGGAGCGATATTGGAATAATTCACGAGCTAATAGCAATACAAATTAACAAAGGTATTCCAGCCGGTACAAGTCCGGCTATTAGCTTTATATATAAGGCTTTTTGGGCTTTGTATTAATCAATTCAATATTTTTTATAGGTGCTTTTATACGGCTTTACGGCTGTATATATTGTACTCCGTCCGCGCGTCCGGTAAATAATCGCGCCAATAGGTCTTATAAATGCCTTTATATTTATATCAGGCTCAAGAGGTGCAACGCCTGAACAAGCAATTGTGTGCCCGCATAGGTGCTTTGCGTTACCACCTAATAAAAACAAATTAACGCACGACAGCCCGCGAAAAGGTCAAAAAGCAACTATAAACCATGCACGAACAGAAAAGAGGGTTAATGAATGGACAACGAGTTAAAAAGTCTTGACGCTGTAGAGTGTGAAATAAAAGCACGCTACAACGGCAAGTATCAAAGCGCATCGGAATATCAGGCAAGCGAGCGCGCCACGCGTAAAGCAATAACAAATATTTTTAGAGCTGTCGCTGAGTCGGGCACGTGTGACGATGTTACCGCGCTTATTAGTGGCAAGGAATACCGCCGGACGGCTTTTGATAACTACCTAAACCATAAAAACTATATAAGCCCAATAATTAAGGCTTGTTATAGCTAGGGGGGGGTGTATTATGTCTAATTATGAGTATTTAGGGAAAAAAGAAATATATAAGCGCGTTCAGGCGCTAGGCTATGAAGTAACGAAAATAAGTGACTTTGATTATATCAAGTATGATTGTATAGAATGGATGGAGTCACACGAGTTAAAAATTACAGTTCAAAGGGGCGGTGAATGGCTGCAAGTTGTCGAAAAACGTGTGCACGTTCACCCGGTCACACTGTTTTGCGACTATCAAGCCGGGAAATATATCACGCGTTATTATTAGGGATATTTATATCCCTTTTTGTTGTGCCTAAAATCAAGCGTGTAGCCGTTGAAGCTGTCACAAGTTGTCCGGCTATAAGTCCGGCTGTGGTACATTGACAAATTAACAAAAATATTCTATGATTTTATGATATATACATTTAAAGCCGTGTATTTGACAATTTAAGGACTTTTAAACGTGTTAGCGTGGATTTTATCAAGCACGCTAAAATAAGTCACAAAACAAGCCGTTTACAATGCCTAAAAATATAATTATAGCATTGCAAGCCGTCAAATCGTGCCGGGTGCGAGCTGTTATAAGTCAGGCACACCAACTCATGAAAATTGCTTGAATTTTCAGAAAACTTCACTCAATTAAAGTGCAGTGCGAGTTCTTTGCAAGTTCTCGACAAGTTTTTGTAAAATTTTGCAAACGGATTTTTGAAATCGAAAAATCCAAAGATAGGGGGGTATCAAAATTTTTTAGGATTTTTTGAATTTTGAATCGCCAAAAAGTAAATGCTCTTGGCACTGTAGTCGCTCTCTCCTAATTTCTCAATCAATTTCTGCCGCGTCATTTCCGGATTAGTCCGGTGTATGTATTCTAATAGTCTGTCTATTTTATCCATATTTTTGCTCCAATAAATTAAATATTTTGTCAGCTGTGTATACAATATTCCGTCCGTACAAGCTCATAAAGTCTGCGATTATTTCCTCCGTCTCTATGTCAATGTCACAGCCGTATGAGAACGAGTACACATGCACTAGCTCATGACATAGTATTTTGTCGGCCATGTAATCAGACACATTATCGGCTATCGTTACTGTCTTGGTTGTGTTGTCTGTTACTCCCAAACTTATTGTGCCGTCAGACCGCCTTAATTCGCTTGATGTGGGTTTCTTGAATTGTATGTGCCACAATATATCATTAACTCTTATATCCATGCTTATACCCTCTAAAAACGGCTATGAGCATTACTACCCATAGCCTTAATAATTACAGTTTTGACGCAAGATTGCTCATTTTGGTGCGTAAAAGGTTGCGTTCATCGGGCGTCATATCGTTTAAAAGCTCTGATATATCTCCGCTTAATTCACGGATATACATGTCAAGGGCTTTCATTTTATGCTCTTTGTCCTCTGTTGAAGCTCCTTTGTGCATTTCCTTTGTCTCGGTATAATGTCTCTTTGCTCTGTCATAATTGCTTTCACTCACATGTGGTGCAATTGGTTCAGAGTAGTACATCTTACCTCGGCTCTTATCCATGTCACGCATATACTCCATGTCGTTGTAGTTTACCGGCATATGATAATATGGTGGCTCTTCATATCCCCTACGTGTTCCACGGCCTTTAGGGGCAAATCTGCCATTTGCATAGCGATATTGGTCGTAATATCTTCTGCCACTTTCTTCGCCATATTCTGCCTTAAGACTTCTTAGGAGTTCTTTGTCGTACTCTTCTTCCTCTTCATCAGCCTTTTTCATAGCCTTGGAAATTATTGAATGATACTCAGCTTCTGCAAGGTCTTTTATCATATCTACGACCTGTCCCATCTCGGAAGTGTCAACATTCTCAATGCCCTTTTCAAACTCGCTGACGGCTTTCTCTGTAAGGCACTCCTGCATTTTGTGCATTCTTTCAATGTGCATACTCTCACCCCCTACGCTTCACGAACAGCAATTAAGTTACTATTCTGTACTTCAATAGCCTGTGCTGATGTATTCTGCACTGCCACAGTACTGCAACAGTTACAAGGTACATCCACGTAGGCTTGAGCTGATACGTTAAAGAAATTCTCGACTGCTGCCGGAGTAACTATCATTCGTGTTGACTGTAAAGGCTCTCCGTCTACTGCAATGGCAAGTGAAATAGCTTCAACTGTACCGCCTGTAGGTATCTGAATGTTGCCGGAATACGATACTAAAAATCTAGCCTTGCACTGATTAGTAATACCTCTTAACTTGATAATTCCGCTTCCGGCCCTGTGTACGATGCATTTTGTTCCGTTTACGGCTGTCTCTGTAAATGCCACATCTTCTCCGGCTGAAACAGTCTGTAATGCAATTCCTGTTATTTCCATTATCTTTACCTCTCTTTCAAAAATAAGGGCAAACATTATAGTCTGCCCCTTGATTATAAGTAATACTGCTTAGCAGACATAATCTCGACTAACTCTTGACTAAACTTGGACTAAGCCTCGGCTAAAAATGGTTTTTAATCGGTTTAGATTGAGTTAATTTAATTAAGATACTCAATTATTCAGTTTTGCGTAGCTGCTACTTTTAGCTGCTACTTTTAGCAGCCACAGCCGGTGTTGCATCCGCATCCATATGCATAAGCATTTGGATTAGGTACTGTGTATGCTGGGATTGGTGCCGGATTTACAGCGTTGATAATCTGCTGTGTCTGAGCTGCCATCTGAGTTGTAAGTAATGCACTCTGTCTATCCTGTGAAGCTGCTCTGCGAAGGTCGTTATTTTCTGCCTGTAAGCTAGAGATTTTTTCATTGCAGAGATAATCAAGAATAGCCCTCGTTCCTGCCTGCTGACTGTCAATGATGTCTCTTGTGTTGCTATTCATTGTGTTCTGTAAAGCACAAGTGTTAGTAGCCATGTTGTAGTTTACACCCTGAATGGCTTCCCTCGTCTCGCAGCAGCAGTTAGCAATCTGCGACTGTAAAGCGTTAGTATTCTGCATATTGGCAACTGTATCAGCGTTTACTGCCTGTTGTATGCCGTATCCGGTCTGCATGATATTTGTGTTAATACCATTAAAACCTGTGAGCATACTGTTGTTCATGGCATAAAAGCCGTCACAAAGTCCGTTGGAAATGCCATCTAACTTGCTGACAACCGCCTGATTGTCAAAACCTCTCTGAATTTCGCTTCCGACACCACCATTAGTGCCACCGAAACCACCAAAGCCGTTACCCCAGCCTCCAAATATCGCGAATACTACGATAAGGAACCAAAGCCATGAGCCGTCATTCCAGTTATTTCCGTTGTTTCCGTCCAAATTCGCCACGATGGGTACGCTTGGACAATTTCCTGTGTTGAACATCTGTTTTACCTCCAAAATTTATTTCATAAAGAGCCGTGCGCACGTTCTCTCATATGCTATACCCCAAAATTACCTCTAATCTGCTTCATTACATCATCAGGATTAATGCCCTTTTCTTTGCATAGGTTTCTTGCCATTTGCTCAATTCCCTTGCTGTTTCCACTTTGAGCCATGCTCATTGCGTTCTTAATCATCGGATTTCCCATTACACGATTATTGCTCATTATCTGTTGCATTATTCCCATTACATTCATGCTTTTTCACTCTCCTTACTTTGTGTTCGTGGAGTTTTTCTTTGCGCTCCTAAAGATAATTGCTCAATTTTCTCAGACAGTTCGTTGAGCTTTGCCATAATACCCTCTGTGGCTTTCTCTGATAGGTCAAATTCAAGCTTTTCAGTGTCACCCGATAAAATGTCTGTCTTATCGTTTAAAACCGGCTTAAAAGTCAATGTGCGTATTGTTCCGTCAGCATTCCAGCTCTTGGCATATATCTCTGTTAAATCCTGTTTTGGGAAAAATGCTACACTGCCATCCATTGGTACCTCGTTGGGATTGATAGTCTCAACTGCCTGTACTACTCTGCCACTTATGCCTTGTGTTGGCTCGGGCTGTTGGTATCTCTGATAGCTCGCCATTGGGTTGTACTGATATGCTCCATAATTAGGTGTATAATTCATCATTGGTTGCTGATACGGCATGTTCATTTTCTCTTTCCTCCAAGACCTCTTCGATTGCTTTAATGACAAGGGATAATGTCATTAGGTCGATTTTTTGTAACTCACTTTTAGCAAATATTTGTTCTCTTACACTATCGTCAAACATAACATCATCTCCTTATGCCTAAATTGTGGCATAAAAAAAGAGAAGAGCATTTCCATGTTCTTCTCTAATTATTGTCATGCTATTTTCTAAGTATGGCTCTCTATGCGGTCTAATTCGGCTGTTACGGCTTGCGAGACAAACGAGCTTACGGATTTACCTGTGAGCGCTTTAATTCGTTCCTTAGTGCCTTTAGGTAGCAATATAGAGGCTCTATCAAATTTAGCATCATACTTCTTAATTGCCTTTTCCGTATATGTTGGTATCTTTGACATGAATATCTCCTTTCTATTTCCATTTTCACATTCAAGATATGCATTAGCTTGTATATGAGCTTCCACAATTTCAGTTTCTAATTGCTCACATATACTATATACATTTGTAACTGTTTTAGGTGAAAAAATTGTTTCATTTCATTCGCTAAAGCTTGAATTTTATTCATGAACATTTCTCTTCTTTCGAATTTCATCTAAGATTGCTCTATCTTTCTCATAATTTTGAGTAGATGTATTCCAAACAGTAATTGCTTGGTCAGGTTGAATTAAACTCTCAAGATTTTTTCTTAGAAATCTCCATTCTCTTCCAAATTTTGTTCCCTTTAATCGCCCACTTTTAATCATGTTATAAACCGTTTGAGTAGAAACTCTTAATAAATCTGCTGTTTCTTCCACATTCAAGTAATCTGGTCTTTCATCTTCCGGTCTTTCTGCAAAACCTCTTGAGATATCTTCCATCATTTTCACATCTTCTACTCGTAAAGAAATTGCTCCACATTCCTCACATACAAACGCCCTTACTCCTTTTATTGCTAATTCATATTCCCCCCAGCCCGATGTGATTTCTATTTCTCGTTCTATCATATTTCCATGGCATTTATAACATATTTTATTCATTTATTTAATAAGCACAGCCTCTATCATTTATATAGAAGCTGTACGCACCTCCTTTCAATTTAAGTCAAGTCCTACTATTTCCTATTTCTCTTTATATCAAATAAGTTTTCCTCACCTAATAATCTTCCTACTCCTGTAGGTCTGAAATGGCATTTATATTTTTCATCAAATTTCTTGATATATTCTAATATATCCTTGTCGTACTGCTCCATAATATCATCAGTCTGCATTTCAGCATCTTCATAGCTCATATCAAAAAGCTCGTAGGTCTCATCATCCAATATGTCGTTGTCGTAATCATAAGTAAAATCAATCTTCGGCAAGCCGACTTCTTCAAGATATTTATTAATTCCCATATCGAGCTGATTGCTCAATAACTCATTTATCTTGTTTCCGTCAGCCGACTCGCTTAAGAAAGCTGACGAACTGTTAGTATGGATATAATGTCTGTCTCTGCATAGTTTGGCAATAGTTTCGGCTTGTTTTTCCGGACAGCCGTTATCAACTGCAATCTGTATATTCTTTTCCTGTTGCTCTGCTGCATACAGGCCTTTTCCCTCTCTGATTTCTTTAGTCATAAATGCCATATCGTGCCTTCTCCTTTCGTTGCTTGCGTACTCTATATACTATTATTATATAATATTATTTTAATTTGTCAACAAAAACCACATCAAATTTAGCAACAAACAAAAAAGAGAAAGAGTATTTTGCCCTTTCTCTTTTTACACCATGCATAAGGTTTTTCCATGTACCATTCATGTACCAATAGTGTACCATTTTTTGTTTATTTATGTGAATATATAACGAATTATATAAAATTAAAATTTCATGTGAAACATCGTAAAATTAAGGTATGTTGCGATTTATGAAGATATAATAAGTTATGTTAAATACTCTTCGTAGCAACGATGCCGAGTTTCATGGTATATATATCTCCTTTAAATTGATTTCATATGTATTTTGCGTATCGGATGTTTGTTGATACAACTATGTAGTGTACCACATTAAGGAAGATTTGTACATAATCTTACGCAAATCCCCATTCGTTATATCCATTTTCTTACGCAAATCCCCATTCATTTCTTCCGGTGCTGTTCTTTTTCACGAAAAAACCTTCCCACATATAACCTAATATGCAGGAAGGTTTTCACATTTTTTATTCACTTATCATCTCATCACACTTAATCTGCTCGATATGTATGGCAAGGTAGCCTGTCTCATTGTCCAAAAACTCATGATTTAAGTCCTTTCCAAGCTCCTTACATATATCACCTGCCAGTGCGAATGACTCCGGATAATTTTTCTCGATAAACTGATTGAGATCAACCTTTAATTTTTCTCCGGTCGCGGCTCTTGATACCATGTGGCGGATATGGTTCATGAGGCGGTTGTAGGCCATAGTAGTGACATCTATGTGCTTTCCAATCTTTTTCTCTATAAATGTGGCGCATTTTCGAACTGCTGCCGCCATCTCCATGGCATCCGATACCTTTGAATTGTTTAAGGATGTATGAATATGAAGAGTAATGTAGCCGATCTCATCATCAATTATATCAATTTGTTTTTTATCCTTTAGTATGTGGCGTATATTCTCAGCTATCTTGTACTCCCTATAAAACATCACACGGATGTCGTCGTTTAAAGGATTGCTGATCTGTTCTTTGTTTTCCATACGCTTTACAGCAAATGCTATATGATCTGCCATAGGAAACAATATGCTTCTGTCTATATGTCCAAACTCATGCTCTGCATTATCGAGCAGTGTGTTTGCAATCTCAAGATACTCCGGCTCGATGGATTTTACTATGTCCTTTGCCGGACCTCTGTCCCTTGTCTGGGTCAGCTCATACAGTGAATCCTCTTCCGTCGGCTCGACAGACTGTGTAATTTTCTTTCCAAAACCCACACCCTTTCCGACTATAAGATATTCTCTTGCGCTCTTGTCCTTTACCGCAAGCACTGTATTGTGATTTAAGACCTTTGTGATTCTGTACATATCATTCCCCTGACATTTATTAATGTACTCCTGATAATTTATACGAACTATTTATTATTAACATAACCGGACAATTCAATTATCATGATGTATGAATTACTTCTCGTAGGTGTCAACTGCGTAGAGAGGCTCTCCCGCCTTAATCGGTCCATCTGTGATGAGACGGATTTTCTGATTATCTTTTAGCTCTGTGCAGATGACAGGAGTTGTAACTGATGGTGCGTTTGCCTTTAAGTAGTCAAGGTCAAGCTTCATGAGCACATCGCCCTTATTAACATGGCATCCTGCCTCAACCTGTACGTCAAAGCCTTTACCCTCGAGCTTTACTGTATCAATTCCTACATGGATTATCATACCAATTCCTGAGTCGGTTGTAAATCCCAAAGCATGCTTTGTATCAAAAACGAATAAAACAGTTCCATCCTCAGGTGCTACAACTACCCCCTCCTCAGGTGTGACTACTGCTCCGTCACCCATCATTTTGCCGGCAAAAGCCTCATCCGGTGCTGTTGAGAGGTCTGCTGCTATTCCTGTCATAGGGCTTGAGATGATAACTGTGCTTGTCGGCTCTTTGGTGTCAGCAGCGTCCTGTGCTTTATCTGAAACGGTGCTTGAATCTTCTGTTTTTGAATCAGTGGCCGAAGCTGCATTTTCGTTCTTCGCTTCATCTGCGTCTGCTGTATTATTTTCTACTGCATCATCCTCGAAATGCTCCTCTGTCACACTTGCAAGATAATCCTCGAGGTCAGACTTTATTACTGTTACTCTCGGTCCATAGATAATCTGTACGCCCTGTCCCTTGTGCACGACTCCTGATGCTCCTGTTGATTTAAGAAGCGCATCGTTTACCTTGTCAGGGTCTATTACTGTGATACGAAGCCTTGTCGCACAGCAGTCCACATCTGAGATATTGGCTTTGCCGCCGAGACCTCGTGATATGGTCTGTGAGAGCTCATCTGCTACAGACCCTGCTTTTTCGTCAGAGTTCTTTACGTCCTTGGCAGCTTTTCTTTCATTTACATCTGCCTTGGTGTATAGCTTTGTCTCTGTGTCGTCATCCTCACGACCCGGAGTCTTAAAATCAAACTTCTTTATTAGGAAGCTGAAAATAAAGTAATACAGTAAGAAATATACTATTCCCACCGGAATCACGAGCATCCAGCTTGTCTTTTCATTTCCCTGCAATATACCAAACAGGAAGAAATCAAGTAATCCTCCTGAGAAAGTAAGTCCTACAGCGATGTTTAAAATATGTGCTATCATGTATGCGCTTCCTGCGAGCACTACCTGTACTGCAAAGAGAGCCGGTGCTACGAAAAGGAATGAGAACTCAAGAGGCTCTGTTATTCCTGTAAACATACATGCAAGTGTTGCAGAAAGTAAAAGGCTTCCTGCCTGTTTTTTCTTTTCCGGCTTTGCACATTTATACATTGCAAGTGCTGCTCCCGGAAGACCGAAAATCATGAAAATGAACTCTCCCGAGAAATATCTTGTGGCATCGGCACTGAAATGTGCGATGTTTGCAGAGTCAGCAAGCTGTGCGAAGAAGATGTTCTGTCCACCCTCAACCATATGTCCTGCAACCTCCATCGTTCCACCGACTGCTGTCTGCCAGAACGGCATGTAAAATACATGGTGCAGTCCGAATGGAATAAGTGCTCTCTTTATGATACCAAAGAGAAGTGTTCCGAAATATCCTGTTCCTGTCACCACTCCGCCGAGTGCATAGATTCCGTTCTGCACTGTCGGCCAGATAAAGTACATTAGGATTCCTACAAACAGATATGCCACTGTTGAGATGATAGGCACAAATCTTGTTCCACCGAAAAATGACAATGCATTCGGCAGTTCAATCTTGTAGAAACGATTGTGCAGTGCTGCCACTCCAAGTCCTACGATAATTCCGCCAAACACTCCCATCTGCAGTGACTGGATACCGCATACTGATGTGATGGTTCCATCAAGCACATCCTTTGCAATGCTTCCGTCTGCAAGGATTTTTCCGGAAATCTTGAGCATCGCATTGATTGATACATTCATAACAAAGTATGCTATGACTGCTGAAAGTGCTGATACCTCTTTTTCCTTCTTTGCCATTCCGATTGCTACTCCGACCGCAAAAATGAGCGGAAGGTTATCGAATATGGCACTTCCGACCGCATTCATGATTACAAGAAGTGCATGGAGTATAGTCTTATCTCCGAGCAGCCACTGTAAACCATAGGTCTCAATTGTTGTGGTGTTGGTGAATGAGCTTCCGAGTCCTAAAAGCAAGCCTGCTACCGGAAGGATTGCGATTGGAAGCATGAAGCTTCGTCCTACTCTCTGCAGGACACCAAAAATTTTGTCTTTCATGAGCTTTTCCTCCTATAAATGCAGGGTATGTACCGATTTGCACCTATCATTCTTTTTTGCTCCAGCAACAAAAAGGAGGCACTTATCATACACTAACCCTGTTAAAAGTTATGTACGACAAATGCCTCCCCAAAAGTAACACGTCTGCTTAAGTTTATATCACAGAAGCCTTATTATTTCAACACAATTTTCCTTACGAGTTTATTTTTTGTTAATCATGCTGTTTTTATACATGTTTTTTTGTGAATTATGTCTAATGTCTTTTTTCTCCAGACGCCTCCATGTTTCCACTATCATAAAGCATTCTTCCTCTGTGATGCCCTCTGATGAATACACAGCCTTTTGTATGATGCGCATGTACTCGTCCCAGTGGATTCCGCAATAATCCGGTCCGCAGTATTTTTCCTTCAGGTTAGCCAGATAAAGCTCATCTGTCCTGTTTTTTGAAGGATGTCCCAGTCCTTTGTAGATGCGGTTGTTTATCATTATTGCTGCCCTGCTGTAACGGCCTTTTTTCACCCTTTTTGCAAGTCTTGCTTCCCACAAAATATTTCTTCGCCTTTTGATATAAACTATGATGGCTGTAAGTGCAGTCAGAAAAATCACACAGAGTGAGGTTTTTAAAATCACCGGTGGTATATGAAGTCTCGTTTTTGAGTTCTGAGCATCTGTACGTTTATCCGCACCTGACTGTGAACCATAAGCCTTCTCACTGCCATCACCTGATGTACTGTTTGCTGCAGCTTTTGATGTATCATCTTTTGCTGTGTCATCATTTTCTGCATCTGTATTTTTTGTATCTTCATTTGCTGCATCTTCATCCAGTTTATCTTCATCTGCCGCAGTATCATTCATATGCTCACTATCATTATAAGCGGCACCGGTGTTTGTTTTCTTTCCGTTGACACCAATATAGTCAAACGGATTCTCACCTGTCACATACTCAAAATATCCCGGTGTCATCTCCACCGGAATCCATCCGAAATCATCCAGATATATTTCAACCCAGGCATGCGACTGCGAATCCTTCACCTCACATATATCCTCATCATTTTCACCGGATTTGAAACTGTCCTCCTTTGCACAGTATCCGCTTACATAACGGCATGGAACGCCCATCTGTCTGAGTATCATCGTGCCAGCCGATGCAAAATGCACACAAAAGCCCTGTCTGCTATTTGAGAGGAAATTATCAACTACATCCTTACCGCCTGTTGAAGGAGGATTTTTGCTGTACTTAAAATCCTTCGATGTCAGAAACTGCTGCACCAGTTGTGCTGCCGCAATCCTGTTGGCATCATTTTCTCTTATATCGCCTGTGTACATCATATTGCTTGTGAGCTGTCCTGTCCTAAGAAGCCACTTTGCATCTTCCGCAACAATTCCGTCACCGCCCTGCTTTTCAGTATAGTTTTCCATTACATAATCATTGTATGCCACATAGAAATCATTGTTGACCTCAAGAGGCTGCTCCGGCTCAAGGATAGACATTTCCAGACTACCATCGAAAAAACCGGGACACGCCGACACCTCGATAGTCTTTGTCGCTTTATCCTTTGTGATAACAAAGTCTTCGTCAAAATCTATATCGCCCTTGGCATCTATACTGTACGGGTCGATACAGTACGGCAAATAGGTGTATTTGGTGGAAAGCTTCTTCATCGTGATTGTATACTTTTCGGTTGCCGGATTGGTCTCATCATCATAATAACCATCGAGCAGCGTGGCTAATCCGATTGCATTCTGCCACGCTGTCATCCTTGAAGCATCGTGATACTCTTTTTCCATTCCTGAAAAATCAGACTTTTTAATCCATCTGCCATTCTCATAGGTATCACCGTAGAAGCTTCTCAGATAAATATTAGAAGGTACTCCCGCCTTTGCTTCTATCGTCATCACTGTTTTTTCACTGTAGCTTGGATAGTGATTACTAACCATGCCATCCTGTAAATCAATCCCCACGCTGAAGAATGATTTTACGCTGCCCTCCAAATCCTTTTGAAAGGCAAGCATCTGTGGCTTTTTATCGGCAAGTGTATCAGCAAGAGGTTTAAATGAAAATACACATATGAAAAGTACTGCAGACACCGCCGCCATGTATAAAAACGCCGCCGCTATCCTTAAAGCCTCATTGCCCTGTGCACTGCCATCTGCATCATATCCTGCCACTGTGCGTGCGTTGCCATCTGCGATAAGACACCAGAGTGTACACAGCGTGAGCATAACAACCTCGCTGACACTTGGGCTTTTGCCTATGCACAGCTGTACCGCAAGCAGAAGCGTTGGAAATAATGTGAGCATGCGTCTTCTTTTAATTTGAACCGCCAGTGTCACCAGCAAAAGCATAACTATAAACGATACAAAGCCAACAAATGCCCCCGCAAAGGCTTTATCGCCCTTTTGACAGACAAATGAAGTGCCATAGTACACATTTATTATCTCAAGATACCTGCCCTTTACATACAAAAAGCCGTCTTTTATATGCTCTGCAGCCTGCCAGTTTGCAATAAACACTCCAAGCAGAAATACAAGCAGCAGCCCCGTATTTATCGCATGGCGCACCCATTTTCTTGTGTCAAGCGATGTAAGCCTGTTTATAAAGCCGCTTATCACCGAAAAAATAAACAGCCACACATACACATAATATGGGCATCTCACATGTGAAACAGTAGTATTCACAACAGACACTGCACACACCGTAAGAAGTACTGCTGCAGCTGCATTGGCAAGTTCAGTAAGCAGGACACCAAGCACTGTAAATGCATTATTATAATCAGGCTTTATCTCATTTGTGTCAGATCTCTGCCATCTGCTTTTCCTAAATGACAATCTCGTTTTTTTCATCCGCTCTGCCAACTATCTCCTCTCCCCTTTTTATCTGAAGTCTTCCGTCCACGCTAAGCAGACACACAAGCTTTTCTGCCCGGTACTTTTCCTCATACAAAAAAAGCGCATCATTCTTTGTATCCGGCTTTATTTTAAGAAAACTGTTCAAAAATATGTAAAAGCCCTCCTCGTCATCCACTCTGGCTCTCACAATATCGTTTATGGCGGTATCATACCATGCCACATAATGAGAGCATTTTTGATCCATAAGCGAAAAAGAAAGCGAGACGAGAAGCTTCATAAAAGCATCTGCCTGTCTGCCCTTTTTTATCCCCCTTAAATCTGCTACTATTGCCACCGCACATGCCTTTGGCAGGCTGTTCTCCTTTACCATCAGCTCATCAGTCCTTGCAGAAAGCTTCCAGTGCACACTCTGCAGCCTGTCACCGTTTTGAAACTCTCTGACATCAAACAGCTCCGACGGATCATATCCCGGTCTTAAATCATCATAGATATCAGAATCCCCAAAGAAATTTCTCACTCTGTCCGTTATCCTCACAGGAATCTCATCAATCTGCGGCATCACCTCAACATTTGCATATTTTTTAACTCTTTTCGTGACATAAAAAAGCCTTGAAAAATCATATAGCTTTATCCTTACAAGCTCAAATTCATAATTGCCGCATAGGTTCACGCTGTACAAAAAATCACTGCCTCCTGACAGCCATTTTGTACTTTTTTCGCCGGATAAATTATTTTTCACCGTTACACGGTATTTTACACCATAAAAGCCTGCCTCCTTCAGCCGGCAGGAAAGACTCACCCTGATACTCTCGCCCTGTGTGGCGATAGCTATCGGAATGTTTATAGCTGCCACCGCCCGGTGCGCCTTTACAAGCAATGCTATAAATGTCAGCACCATAAACACACACATAAAGCAGCCAAGCAGTGCCAGCGCAGCATTACCGTATATCATCGACATATAAAAAACTATTGCCGCAGTAATTATTCCTATCAAAAAACTAATCACGATTACCTGCCTTTTTCACATAAGTTGTCGGCTGTTTAACAGCCTTTAGTATCTCATCTATCACTGAAAGCTCTGATACGTGTGATACTCTCGCCTTGGTATTTAGCACGATTCTGTGCTTTGTCACATCCGCAAATACAGAAACCACATCAGATGGTATGACATAGCTTCGCCCACTCAGATACGCATATGCCTTTGCCATCCTAACACACGCAATCGTACCTCGCGGACTCACTCCCAGCTCAATGTACGGACTTGTCCTTGTCGCATCAACCAGGTCCACAATGTACGAGTAAATACTGTCATGTATAAACACCTGCTCGACCTCTCCCTGCATCTCAACAAGTCCCTGTGCATTCATAACAGGCTTTATCGTATACTCATCAGCCTTCACACTTTTGCCCTTTGCGATATCCACCTCTGCATCATGTGAAGGATATCCCATGCTCATACATATCATAAACCTGTCAAGCTGTGACTCCGGCAACAGCTGTGTACCGGCGCTGCCCTTTGGATTTTGAGTGGCCATTACTATAAACGGCTCCGGGACCTTCCTGCTTATTCCATCCACAGTGACATTTCCTTCCTCCATAACCTCCAGGAGCGCAGACTGTGTTTTGGGACTTGTTCTGTTAATCTCATCTGCCAGAAACAGATTACACATCACGGCACCCTCGCGGTACACAAACTCTCCGGTCTGCTTCTGATACATAGAAAAGCCAAGTATATCAGCAGGCAGCACATCCGGAGTGAACTGTACCCTGTGATTCACAAGCGCCATCGCCCTTGAAAAAGCTACTGCAAGCGTAGTCTTTCCCACTCCCGGCACATCCTCAAGCAGTATATGTCCACCTGCCAAAAAGGCAGCAAATGCCTTGATGATACAATCATCCTTGCCCTTTACTGCCTTTTTTACTTCGTCTATCACTAACTGTGCATTATTCATTTGTCTTATCCCCCGGTTAATCAATTATAACTGCCGATGATCATCTTCATCATCTTATTCATAAATAGCTATATATATTTTACATATTTAGTATCAATATTTCAACTTTTATCACTTAAATTAAACAATTCTTAAAATTAATCAACTCTGCCGCTACACTGTTCCGGTGATGACAAGTGTGCTCTCACCCGGTGTGACAACCCACGCTCCTGTTGTGCTATCCTGTGTATAGGTTGCAGCCGGAACAGTGATTGCACCTGCCGTGCTCGAAAATGTGCCAGTTGCCTCATTGTAAGTGTAATCTGTAGCTGCAGTCCAGGCTGTGCCGTTTAATGCGGCTGTAAGATTGTTCAAAACCGGAGCAAATGTGTCTGTTATAACCACGCCTGTGGTATTGGTTGCCGCAACGCTTCCGTAGTTTTGAATCCTGAAGGTATAGGTCAGTGTACCGTTTTCCGTCACAGGAACAGGGCTTACTGACTTAGTAATTGCAAGATTTGGTGCAGCCTCGGCATTTACTGTCTCTGTTGCTGTGACCGGAGTGATTCCGGTGCCGCTAACTGTAGCGGTGTTTGTAACTGCAGCCTCTATGCCAAGAGGAGCATACTCATTTAGCGCTGCCTCATAGATGACAGTTGCATTGCCACCTGCAGGGACATTTATGCCTGTTATGCTAAGAGGCGGTCCCTGGGTTACTGCAGGCGCTGCCTGGAGTGTGCCGTTTGTATAGTATTTTGCGGTGTTATTCACATAGGTTAATGGTACAAGAGTGTTGGTGTTAAAGGTATAAGCACCTAGATTGTCAGAAAGTGTCAGACCGTTTATCGCGGTATTTCCGGAGTTTACGATGCTCACCACATAGGTTATTGTATCGTTTTGATTGTAGGTGTTTTTGACTGCTGTTTTCGTAGCAGAAAGCACCTCCAGTATTTCTCCGACTGCTATATTTGAATTGGCTACATTGTTGCCATAACGAAGCTGTGCCTGATTAGTAAATCGTGCCATATATTTTCCATCCTTTCATATATTCAGGTATGGTTTAATATATGACACAAATCTACAAATGCCACAGATTATTTACTGTCCTGTTTATTTTTCTCCACATCAGCCTTTTTGATAAGCTCCAGAAGCTTTTCAAGCTCCTCCTCATCCACGCCGGTGTAGCCTGAAAGCTCACTAAGACTCGGCTCGAAACCCTTATCGGATTTTAGTTTCTCCACTGCACGGTTTACTAATGAAACCTTTCCTACCACAGTATTCTCGCTCTCATCCTCACCGGTCTGCTCCCTGATACACTCTTTCATAGACTCCTCTATGGCATCCAAAAGCTCTTTTTCCACATCTATCTCATCCCCGCAGCCGCAGAGCTCAGTAAGGCACATGAAAAGTCCCATGTTTCCCTCCTGTACTACGTCCTCAAAGCCCTCTGATGTAACGGCAAGCTTCTTTGCCATGGCAAGCACACTTTTGAGCCAGAAATTTGATATAGTGTGTATCACACTCTCATCACCCGCAAGCAGCTTTTTGTACATATCGTCCTGCTCGGCCTTTGTGTAATCAGGTATCTCTTCAAGCTCCTCAAGATACATCCTAAACATAGGTGAATCCGGGATAAGGCTGTCCTCGTCTATATCAGGCTCAGCTTCATTATCCTGCTTGGCCTTATTATTCTTTCCACCTGCTATGGCATCCATCGAATCTCCTTCTGAGTAAATTACATTGTTCAATGCAGCATTTTCAGACGATTCATCCCCATGTAATTCGTCCTCATGTGATTCATCCTCATAATCGCCTGCACTCTCATTCTCCTGCTCATGTGGTGTGATGAGAAATTCAAATACCATATCCTCCTGCGCTTTATTAAGCTCCATATCCTTAAAATAAGACATGATTTCATCTCTGCCAATAGGCTCCGCTGATGTCCTGATAATCTCAGCCACGCTCTGCACTGTCTCTATAAAGGTATTCTGGTCTAACATATTTTACACTCTCCTGTCTGATTTCCAAAAAATACGTAACTATATCAATCCCTGGATAAAAATAAACAAAATTAAAAGCGGCAGTATGAACTGAAAATACGGCTTAAGCTTCCTTGAAATCTTAAGTCCTGCTCCTGTATTTGCCTCATCTATATACTTATCAAAGCCCCAGCCCCACTTTGTCACACAAAAAAGCAGATAAACCAGTGAGCCAATCGGGAGAAGCAGATTGCTTACCATAAAGTCCTCGCTGTCAAGCACATCCCTGCCTCCTATGAGGTGCAGATTACTCCACACATTGTATCCAAGTACACACGGTATACTTGCAATAAGTATTATCACACCATTTATTAGCGCAGCCTTGTTTCTGGACCAGCCAAACATATCAATGGCAAACGACATGATATTCTCAAATACCGCAATAACGGTTGAAAAGCTGGCAAAGGTCATAAACAAGAAGAAAAGACAGCCCCATATGCGGCCTCCCTGCATATTTACAAACACATTTGGCAAAGTGATAAAGATAAGGCTTGGTCCTGCGTCTACCTCCACCCCATAGCTGAAGCAAGCCGGGAAAATGATAAGGCCTGACATTATAGCTACAAATGTATCAAGAGCACATATTTTGGCACCCTCACCTGCAAGAGTGCAGTCCTTTCCCATATAGCTGCCGAATATCTCCATTGCGGCCACACCCAGACTCAGCGTAAAAAACGCCTGATTCATGGCTGCTGTTATTACATTCTTTATTCCAATTTCAGAGACCGCATCCAGATTTGGAACAAGATAGAATTTCACTCCTTCCAAAGCCCCTGAAAGTGTGATACTGTGCACCGCAAGGACAATGATAAGCAAGAGCAGAGCACTCATCATAAATTTACTGATTTTCTCAAGCCCATTCTGCAGACCACGGCTGCACACCAAAAAGCCAAGCACAACCGTAACTATCATCCAGAAAGCCATCTGCTTGGGGTCTGCAAGCATGTTTCCAAATGCAGCTGCCGTGTCATCAGTATTCATGCCTGATGTAAAATCTCCCTTTAGGAATTTAAAGAAATACGCAACCATCCAGCCTGAGACTGTTGTGTAATACATCATGAGCATGTAGCAGCCAAGCATGGCTATCCATCCGTGAATATGCCATTTACTGCCCTCTTTCTCAAGAGCCTTGTAGCTCATCACAGCACTTTTTCTGCTGGCTCGGCCTACAGCAAGCTCCATCGTAAGCACCGGAAGCCCCATGCATACCAGAAATATAAGGTAAAACAGTACAAAAATACCGCCACCGTTTTGACCTGTCACATACGGAAAACGCCATACATTGCCTATGCCTATAGCGCATCCTGCACTTACCAGTATAAATCCCAGACGTGATTTAAATGATTCTCTTTTCATATTTATATATCTCCTATTGTTATTGCGTTACGTTATCACCCTGCTGTGAGCATTGACTATTGCTTTGTGCTTTATTACTCTCCTCAAAGACTCGCAGCTCCTTTATTGCCTGTCCACCCATCAGATAGAGAATACCTGTATTGAATATAGTCATAAGGCCGATTCCTACATCTCCGAGATCCCAGACAAATGTGTATGCCGCGATACCGCCTACAAACAGCATAACAAGAGCCAGCACCTTGTACATGGTCTGTGAAATCCAGTTATCCCCAAACAGGTACGCAACATTACTCCTTGCATAAAAAAGTATACCAAGGAAGGTGGAAAAGCTGAATAAAAACAATGTGACTGCTATAAAAATAACTCCAAAATCTCCAAGATGATACCTCATAGCTGACTGTAATAAATCCATGCCCTCTTTCCCTGCCACTATATTCTCCGGTGCAGTTAGCATGATCATTGCCGTACAGCTGCAAATCACTATCGTATCTATAAATACACCGAGCGCCTGCGTCAGTCCTGCCTTTACAGGAGTATCGTACTCTGCCGCCGCTGCAGCGCATGGAGCTGAGCCTGAGCCTGCCTCATTTGAAAAAAGACCTCTCTTTACACCATTCATGAGCACCGCTCCAAAGCCTCCCGCAGCCACCTGCCTGATACCGAAGGCTTCCTCAAATATCCTTGAAAAAACCGATGGCATCATGCCTATATTTTTAATTATGATAAAAATGGTTATGGCAAAATAGCACACCGCCATGATAGGAACAACTATGTCAAGCACCTTTACCGTAGCATTTTTCCTAAGCACTATTACAGCAGCCACTGCCACCAGAATTATTGTAGTATAAATAGGTGGTACGCCAAATGCATTTTCAAAGGATGATGTGACAGAATTGCTGATCACCTGACTTATGCCACACCAGCAGATTAGTCCGGATATAGCAAACAAAACAGCTATAATAACATGTTTTTTCTTTTTGCCTGATTTATCCTCAAAGTAATGGTGTATGTAATACGCCGGACCTCCACGATAGCCTGAGTACAATGGATCCAGCTCCTTGTGAAGCTGTGCCAGTGTAGCCTCCACAAAAGCCGTGGATGAACCTATAATGGCTGTTATCCACATCCAGAAAACCGCACCTGCGCCTCCCACTGATATGGCAGCCACAACACCAACCAGATTACCCATGCCCACTCTCGTCGCCGTAGAGACAATGAGTGTCTGGAACGTGGACAGGCTATCCTTATTTTCCTTTTTACCTGTCAGCGCCTTTATCATGTCCGGAAACATTCTGATTGGTAAAAGTCTTGTCCTTACAGTGAAATAAATTCCTGTCGGAATCAAAAGAATTATGAGCAGTGAGATTCCCACGCTCCCACCGCCTGGCAGTGGAATGTGTATCAGATCTCCCCACAAGAAAGAATAAACTTTTTCAATAAGTGCTACTATCATAGTAAATATCGTCCCCTTAGTTTTCATTGCTTCAACGCATTGAAGATGAAGCCAGTATTACTATGATACAATATGAGCAGGAAACTTTCAATATATTCTGTTTTTTTGTTCTGTTTTTTCTTTCACAAACAGTAATAAATACACTATAAGTCCCTTGCATATGAGATTATAATTTCTTATAATGATATAGTTGAATATTCAAAAGATATACGCCCTGGGAGATAAATAATGATAAAACTAATAGCAACAGATATAGACGGAACACTTGTAAAGGACGGCTCACTGCTCATAGATCCTGAGTACATGTCTGTCATCGACAGGCTCATAGACAAAGGAATAATATTTGTAGTCTGTTCCGGCAGACAGTTTTCAAGCGAATTTAAGCTGTTTGCTCCGATAAAGCACAAGCTTTTGTATATAACAGACGGAGGAACAGTCGTGCGCACTCCAAAGGAAATCCTAAAAACCTATCCTATGGACGAGGATATATGGAAGGGCATGTGCCGGATGGTCCGCGATGAGCTGCCTGCATGCGATTACTTTGCTGCTACTCCTGATTTCTGCTTTGCAGAGGATGGTGGCAGCCCAATCTTTCATCTGCTTCGTGATTCATACGGCTTTGAGATGCGTGAGGTTGATGACATCACAAGGCTTGACAGAAATGACATCATCAAATTCACTGTCTTTCATCCCGACAAATGCGAAGAGCTGTGTACACCGGTTTTCATTCCGGCATGGAATAAAAAAGCTCACCTGGCCGCCGCCACCACTGCCGCTCGTTCCGCCACTCTGCTGAGCGGTGAACACCGGTGCTGCAGTCTGCGTGCCGTTCAGTTTAGTAAGTGCTTCCTCTGTCAGCGTCGTGTACGTTTTATCACCGATTTTCCACCCGTCAAACGTGTATCCGCGCTTACTGTCGGTCGGAAACGCCGTTCCGATATCTCCCGCGCCGTAAACGCTGGTCTGCGCACTGCTGTCCGCAAACACAAACGTGATCTCCGCGCGGCGCATATCCACTGCGGAACGGTCGATCGTGTACGTCACGCCATGGATGGTCAGCGTATCGCCCGCGGCCACGGCATCCGGCGCAGAAACCGTGATTGGCTCGGTCGCAAAGCCGGTCAGTCGAATCGTCAGGCCGTCGATTACGGCAGCAACGGTACTCGGCGTGACAGTTACCGTCTCGAGCGCCTTCTTGATCTGAAACGAGAAGGTTTGTGCCTCGGGCAGCACATAGTTGCCCGCCTTTCCGCCTGCCAGAGCGACCGCACGTGCGGTGTACTCCCCGATTTCGGTCCGGCTGCCGTCCTCGATTATGACAGTAAGCGCATCTCCGTTCACCGCGCCAATTGCTTCTGCCGTGACCGATTT
>OLSI01000817.1_pt1 | contig 24212 bp, 12 predicted proteins | sample 1672661 | NCBI WGS metagenome assembly OLSI01 (sample SAMEA3136711, study PRJEB25190) | human gut metagenome | biome: human gut; feature: human-associated habitat; material: faeces | place: Austria | collected 2013 | reverse complement strand
CGCAGACGGTCAGCGTCTTGCCCAGGCGCTCCGGCTGGCCGGTGCGGGCGTTGACGGCGTTGCTCGTCGCGGTCAGCCTGCCGGACAGCACTTTAATGAAGCTCAGCTTGCCGACAAACGGGTCGGCCACAGTCTTAAAGACGTAGGCGCACAGCGGGGCGGCGGGGTCAGCGGTGATCTCCACCGGCTCGCCGCCAGACTCGCCCACGGCGGACGCGGTGTCCGCGCCGGGCAGCAACACGTTCATGTTGTAGAGCAGCATATCCAGCGCCTGCGCGTTGACCGCGGAGCCGCAGAACACGGGCGTGATCTGGCCGCTGCGCACGCCGGAGGCCATGCCCTGGACGATCTCCTCTGTGGTGAAAGCCTCACCCTCGAAGAACTTCTCCATCAAAGCCTCGTCGGTCTCGGCGATGGCCTCGCTCATGGCCTGGATCAGGCCCTCAAAGCGGTGGCCGATGTCGGGCAGGTCGATCTGGACCTGCTTGCCGCCTTCGTATTTGAAGGCCTTCTGGCTGAACAGGTTGATGTAGGCGACGGTGCCGTCATCCAGACGGACGGGCACGACGCAGGGGCAGACACTGGGGCCGAACTTGATCTTCATCTGCTCCAGGATCTTAAAGTAGTCGGCGTTTTCCAAATCAGCCTTGGTGACAAAGATCATCCGCGCCTTGTTGTTTTTCAGCGCCAGCTGGTACGCCTTCTCGGCACCGACGGTCACGCCGGAACGCCCGGACACACAGATCAGCACGCTCTCGGCGGCCATGATGCCCTCGGCAGCGCCGGTCTCAAAATCAAACAGACCCGGTGCGTCGATCAGGTTGTACTTGATGCCCTCGTACTCGACGGGGACAACGCTCGAGTTGAGCGATGCCTTGCGGCGGATCTCCTCGGGGTCAAAGTCGCTGGCGGTGGTGCCGTCCTCGACACGGCCCATACGCTCGGATGCGCCGCTCATGTACAGCAGTGCCTCGGTCAGCGTCGTTTTGCCGCAGCCGGCGTGGCCGGCCACCAGAATGTTGCGGATGTCTTTGCTTGCGTAGCCCATGGATCGTCAAACCTCTTTTCGCGCCGGGGCTGCTTCCGGCAGCCCTGCGGCGTAGAATTTCATTGCGGCGCAGTGATTTTTGAACACTCCCGCCCGTTTGATACTACTTTACCACATTGTTGTGGAAATTTAAACAGTTTTTTCGGATTTTTTGTAAAAATTTTTAGGCAAAAGATTGTGGAAAGTGTAAAAAATCGTTCCTCGACATACAGCGAGTGTAGGGGCGAGCATTGCTCGCCCGCCAACTTGGCGCAGCATCGTCTTTTCGGGGAAATTTATCACAGGGCAAACGGGCACGGGCGGGCAATGCCCGCCCCTACCAATCGTTTCTTTGCCGGTCCGTGCAGCAAAAAAGCCGCACAGCTTTCACTGTACGGCTTAACGGCTCACTTATTTTTCCTTCTTCGCCGTCTTTTTGCGGCGGCGGACGCGCCCGCTGTCGGCCTTGGCCTCGGGAACATAGAGGCTATAGCTCAACAGGTAGCGGCCATGGGCAGGGATGCGGTAGAACGCGGCCTTGATGCGCTCCAGCGGGCCGGTGCCGCTCTCGGCGGTGCTGCCGCTCAGCATAACAACATACTGCATATCGGTGTAGCGGGCGGCCACATCGCACTGGCGCAGATTCGTGTGGATCAGATCGCCCAGCTGCTCCACCATCAGAGCGGTCTCGGCAGCATCGGTGTTCTGGCTGGGAGCCACGGTCAGGATCGCCAGGAATACCTGCAGACCGTAGCGGACCTGCACGCCGCGCTGTACGCGGTAAATTTCCTTGAACGTCTCAAAGTCGCAGATACAGGCCCCCGTGTCCTCGGTATCCGGCAGAGCAGAGATCAGCTTGGAGACCTCGCTCTCCATATTGCGGTCTGCCTGGCGCATCTGGCGGTAGGCAGAGCCTGCGCGGCCCGGCTCAATGGCATGATGCAGGCAGCCCATGGCGCTGCCGCGGCGTGCCAGATCCTCCGCCTCCTCGTGGCGGCCCAGCGTCTCCAGCGCGACGATCTTTTCCAGATAAAGGCGCTCCTCGTAGGGGTCCAGCTCCAGCGCGCGGGTACACAGCGTAACGATGCGGGTGCTCTCGCCCCATTTTTTGCAGAGCTCCAGCAGGTTTAAAATGGCTGTGCGGTACTGCCCGTGCAGACGCACGCTGACGCTTTCGACCCACGGCTCGGACGCAGACTGCGGCAGCAGGCGCCCGTCATACAGGTTGACGATCTGTTCATAAATACGGCTGCGCTTCTCGGCGTCGCTCTCCTTGCGGGCCAGCTCCGACAGGTCGTTGACCTCAAACACATCCACGCTGCAGTCCAGATGGGGGTTCCACTGGTAGTAGCCGCGGCTGGTCACGATGCAGTCCTTCATCTCATCCAGACCCTCCGCGTCGATCATAAGGCGGAAGCGATGCAAGATGGCGCGCAGGGCCATGTCCGGGTTGGTGGACCGCTCCCCTGCCCACAGGGTATCGGTCAGTACCTTGTGGGAGACGCGCTCCCCGCGCCGCAAAACGAGATACTGCACCAGCGCCGTTGCCTTGCGGGACTGCGCCAGCTGTGCCAGCACGGGCTTGCCGTTCACGCGGATCTCAAAGCCGCCCAGCATTTTGATTTCAATTGTTGCCATCCTAGTCATCCTCTCTCCTCTGATGCCCATGACGTTCCTGCATTTTGTCCGGCACACAGGTATTCATGTTTTAAAGTATAACGAGTCCATTTGAATTTGTCCAGTACCTCCGCCGGGATTGTAATAAACTTTTCAAAAATCGTCCCGGAGGGACACCGCTCACGACTCCGACGATGCTTTGCCGTCCCAGGTGCCGGGTTCATACAGGATGACCGGCTCACCGGGCAGCTGCACAATGGCTTTTTGGGTGCACAGCGGCACGATCTGGTTGTCGGCGTCCCGCTTGGCCACAGTCAGCACCACCGTCATAGCCGTAATGCGCGGGGTCTTGGTTTCGTCGCCGTCCTGCGTCCAGCTGCGGGCGTAGAAATGCAGTTCGCTGATAAACAGCCCCATATAGGCATCCCGGGGATAGGCCGTTGTGTAGCCGTAGGCAACGTAGGGCAGCGTGCCCGTCACGTTGCCATCCGCGTCCTTGTTCTCTTTTGTGTGCTGCGGGTTGCCGTAGTGCCCGGCGTCATTCAGTTCATCGCGGTAAAAGCGCATGTGCAGGTAGCCGTTCAGCGCATTGGCCTGTTCCGCTGTCAGCAGTGCTGTGCCGTCTGTCTTTGTCAGCGGCGGCACACAGTCCTTGTCGATCAGCTCAATGTGGTTGGGGTAGACGCTGAATTCCAATGCCGTGCCCTGGCTGTAGTCGTTACCCTTGGACGCAAAAACGCTGTCCAAATTATTAAGGTCCGTCGCGCCGTCGGTGAAGCGGATATAGCCGTTCGCCTCGAGCACCTCACCGCGGATCGTCTCAATGAGCGCATCGGCCAGATTTTGCGCGCGGGTCTGCTGCTGGATGTCCATGTACGCCTGCGCACTGGGCTGTATCAGCGTGACCGCCGCCAGCGTAAAGAGCGACAGCAGCACCATGCAGACGATCAGCTCCACCAGCGTTGTGCCGTTCTGGTTTTTCAAACGCTGCTTCATGGGTTGGTCGTCCCTTCTGCCGTGCTCTTGCTGTAGCGGTAAAACTTGTGCTGTTCCGTCGTTTTTTGGCCGTTTTCCGTAACTTCCGCGCTTGTCTCCACGCTGTCCAGCTCGACGTCTTTCACCGTAAATTCACCGTAATCGCCAAAGGAGAACTCCAGCCCCTCCTGTTCCTTCACCCAGCGGAGGGCCGCGTTATTGGCCGGGTACAGCCCGGCGCAGAAGGCATAGGCTGTCTCCCGCAGCGACTCGGCCTTTTGGGACATGGCGCGGGCGTACCGCAGCGAAACGACGAACATCGACGTAAAAATCATCAGCAGCAGGAACGACACAAGCACTTCCACAATGGTCTCGCCGCGCTGATTTTGTAAAGTATGTTTCATAGCGGGTCACTCCTGTGTTGTGCCGGTGCTCTGTTTGGCACCGCGGGTGTAGGTGATGGAATCGGGCTGCTGGCTGGTGTCGCAGTGGAACGTCAGCTGGTTGCTTTTGATAGTATCGTCTGTGATTATCAATTTCTCATAACCGGCGGCAACAAATGTCAGGGCATTCTCACGGTAATACTTCGTTGTTCTGCCATTTACCGTGTAGTACACCTTGCTTGTTGAATTGCCGCTGCTGCTGTACTTTACCGTGCGGTCATAGGTCCGCGTGAAGGCAAAGCTCTCGCCGTTTTTCGTGACTGTCACCGTAATGTCCAGCTGTAAATCGACGATTGCCATGCCCTTGCGGTCTTCGCCCTCCAGTGTGTCGAGCAGGTTGCGCAGGTCTGTGGCATTGGTGCTGTTCGCCGTCTGGTTCAGCTTGTCGGCACCGTCGCCCGGGCGGCGGCGCAGTGTTACCGTGATGGCCTCGGCCCCGCCATCAGGCTGGCTGCCGTTCGGTTTCCAGGCGAACTCCTTGGGCTGGGATTCCAAATCATAGATGTCCTTGCCGTAGCTTTGGGAGAACATGAACTGCTCATTGACGAACTTGGCAAAGCTGCTGTCCCTCTTGTTCAGCTCCCCTTCCAGCACGTCGGAAAAGCTGGTTGCCAGCTGGTAGGCTTCCTGTTCCAGCAGCTGGCGGTTGGCATTGGCCGTCAGCACGGAGGCCGCATAGGCCAGCGCTGCCGACAGCGCCACAAACAGCGCGCCGATACAGAGGACCAATATCATCGAAAGCCCCTGCTCCCCGCGCAGAATGCTGCGTGCCCTGCGGTGCATAATGCCACCTTCTTTCCTGAAATAAAATTACGATGCGTCGCTTGTTTCTATCCGTTCCGGGGGCGCGGTTTCCGCCGCGTCCGTCTCATCCGGGGCAGCGGCGGTCTCCGGGGTCGCCATGGGCAGTGCCGCACGGGCCCGCATCAGGACCGGGGGCACGCTTGCGGGGGCGCTTTCCGCCGCCGTGCTTTCTGCAGTCTCGGCGGGCGCGACGCTCTCCGCGGAATCCATACTCTGGGCATCCTCCGCCGCATCGGCGGTGTTCGTCTCGTTGACGGGGACTTTGACCGTGCCGGATTCGACGGTCTTACCCTTGTTATCCGAGTGCGCCAGCGTCTTCAGCGTCACACTTGCGGTGAACTTTTGCAGCTCGAGCGAGTCGTCCTGCACCTTTTCCTGCAGCTCGGGCAGGGTGATGCGGTAAACAGGCTCGGCACCGTCCTCCTGCACCAGCTCCAGCATGGGAACCGTCTTTGCCTTGTAGTACAGCGTACCGCCGTCCTTTTCCACCGTGCCGGTGACGTTATAGGGTTGCGATTTCCAGTCTGTCACGTTGCCGTTCTCGTCGGTCACAGGCTCAACGCTCAGGTCGTACCAGATGCGGGTCTCGCCAGTCTCCTTGTCCACATCGTCGGTCTTCTTAAGCTCCGTCGTTTCGCCGTTATAGGTCGTCTTGGTGACGGTTTTGATTTCCCCGCGCTTATGCGTGGTGCCGTCTTCGTCCGTCTCGTCCCTGTCGTAGTTCGTCACCGTAATGATGTAGGGCTGTTTCGTCTTACTATCCAGCGGCGTGACGGTAAAGGTATAGCTGTCGGTCAGGTTGCGCACCGTGCCGTCGGCCTGGGTGTACTTGTTCACCGCGGTCCACTCCACCGTAAAGCGGCGCAGCTCCAGCGGGGCCGTACCGCGATTGCTCTTACACTCGGGGTCGTTGTACAGGTTGACTTCCTGCGTGTAAACGGCATTGCCAAGTGCGCGTTCCGGTTCGGCAGCGTCCACGGGGGCGTCCAGCGTGATGGCCGGCAGCTGTGCCGCTGCGGCATCCTGCTGGATGTAGAACCAGTTCGACGCTGTCTTGCCGTCGGTGGGCATAACGCGCACCGCGGGCAGCAGGTATTGTTTTGCATGGTCGGGCGTCAGCGTAAAGCCGTTGCCGTCGGGCACAAAGGTATAGCTGGCGGTTTTGTCGTTGACGCTGGCGCTCCCGCCCACCGTGCGGCTGTCTTTCGGGATGACCAGCTCGGCGTCGCCGCTGTTCAGCATCTCGTCCAGTTTTTTGGTCAACTCCTGCTGGGCCTCGTACTTGGCCTGTCCGGTGCCTTCGCCCTGCCAAGCCTTGGCCAGATTGGCAATTGTATTGTAATTGCCCTTGTTGCTGAAGATATAGCCGGTAAAGTAGACATTGCCCTGTGCGGGTGCGTCCAGCGTCATGTTGAGCTTGAGGTCGTTCAGGAACGTCTCCTGATTCGGGCTGTCGGGCGCAAAGCTGCTGGCCGTAACCTTGGGCGCATCGGCGCGGCGGACGATGGTCTCGGGCTGGCTCAACGCGCCGTCCGGGCCGTCAAAGCAATTGCTACCAGCCTTGCGGCGGGCAATAACGCGGAAGCTCAATGCCTTGCCCTGATACTGCTCCAGATCCAGCGTCAGGCTGCCGACGTTGTCCGTGGTGGGCAGCGTCAGCACAGTATTGCCGCCGGCATCGACGACGCACAGGTCATAGTGGTCAATGCGCTCGTCGTCGGACGGCGACCAGCTGACCGTGTAGAGCAGGGCATCCGCGTTGTCGGTCTCGCCGTTGACGCGGGTGATGGAGCTCGGCGCGCTGATGCCGGGCAGGCGCTGCTTAACGCTGTAATCCGCCACAGCGGACGCGCCGATTTCCTTGGTGTCGGCTGCCGCCACGCGGGTGACCTCGAGCCGGACCTTGTCATAGCGCCAGCTGTCGCTGCCGTTGGCCAGCATGGTATCCACGTTGACAGGCAGGGTAAAGCTGTTGCCGCTGTTCTGAACCTCCTTGGCTAGATTTACGCCGTCCTTCAGCGCAATTTGCTCCTGACCGGTCACATTGCCGTCCGCGCCCGTCAACAGGCCGTAGAGCTTGATCTGGTAGTCGGGGGCTGCGTCAGTGGCCTGTATGTCGTCCTGAGTCCATTTGAACGTGTAGGTCAGCTGATTGTTGTCCGGGTTCACCTTGCCGCCGTCGGTATCTTCCGCCAGCGTCGGGGCTTTCAGAACATTCAGGTTCAGCTGCTTGAAGATGATCTGCGGGGTCGTCTGCGTGGCCTGTATAGCCCATTCCTTGTCATCGGTGTTAACGGTGCGGCTCACGTCGGAGAAGCAGAGCGGCGTCAGATGGGCATAGGTATAGCTGTGCTCGCCCGTACGGACGATCTCATAGCCGTTCTTCCACCAGATTTCTTTGTTGGTGTCGTTTGTCTCGCTCGCGTGGCTGGCGATGGCTGCGGACACTTCGTCCTCCGTGGCATCCCAGCGATACTTCATATCGCCCTTGCCGCTGGTGACGGGCACCGCGACAACAAGGAAGTCGGTGTAGTTCGTCATGGCATCCGACGGCAGGCTGTTCAGGTTGAAGGTGACGGGAGACTCTGTCACAATACTTTCCCGCGCGGCCAGCGTGATGTACTGGCCGTTCAGGGACTGCCCCTTGACCGTGTCATTGCCCAGATATTTTGCCAGCAGCATGACGCGGTAGGTCGGGCTGCCGTGCTCGCTGCTGTCGCTCTTGACCTTCGGGGTAAAGCTGAACTTCACGGTTGCTTCAAAACTCTCCGCTGTCTGGCCGGTGTAGGTCACATACTCCGTGTCGCCGTCCTTGTTCAGCTTGCCCAGCGGCAGACCGTCCTCGTCCTTGCCGGAGTCACCGTTGTGGTCACGCCACTGGGACGGGAGATAGGTCTCTGACTTGTACTGAGCCGAGCGCAGATACTTTGTACTGCTGCTGTTGTCCGGGGTTGCCAACGCCGTAAGCGTCAAAGTGCGTTCCAAATTTTGGGTCAGGCGGATGTACTGTTTGCCATTCTGGCTGCTGAAATAATAAGGATGCTTTCCATCGGTCAGCTTGACGGTCCAAGCCTCGTCTGTCGGGTATTCGGCGTAGTTTTTCAGCACCGCGACAACTTCATACTTGAATTCTCTCGATTTTTCATCCGGCGTCTGGCACTGATTCCAGTCAAAGCCGCCGTTCTCGCGTTTGACCAGCCGGAATTCAATCTCAGGTGTCGGCAGGGCGTGCATAAAGGTCTGCACGGCGCTGGTCCGGGAGTTGTCTACCTGCGTCGAGTCGTTGTTGGTGTTGTAGGGCGTTACACGCACGACGAAGTAACCCGTCCACGCTTTATCTGCCACAAAGGTATAGCTGCGCTGGTAGACGTCAGCTTTCAGATAGGGAACTGCATCCGATGCGACTTTACCCGCAGCATCGCAGGGCAGAATTTCAACACGGTAGTAAGCGGCGGGGCTGGCATTCTTGTCGCTGTCGCTCGGCTCGGCCCACGTCACTTCATAACGGCCATAGACGTTGTTGTCCGCGTCCTGCACCTGGCTGGCCTTGACTTGGATATCTCCCGGCTGGGCGGGCTTGGTGCTGTCCAGCACGTACTTATAGTAGTTCTGGATGACCTCGTCGGTGATGTCGGTAATATCAACGTCCGGGTTCGTACTGTTCGCGGCTTCGCCGAATTGCAGCATCACAGTCGCTCTCTGGTTGCCGGGATTGGTATCATCGCCCGCGCCGGTATCATCGTAAATGTAGGCTTTCTTACCGTCGGTCTTGATATAGGCAGAGTTTGGTTTGGCAGACGGGCCCGCAGATGTAAGACCGCTAATCCACCACAGACTGTACGCTGCACCGTTCTCATCGTCTGCCAAAGTGGGCAGGAATGCAATATAAGGATAGGTTGTTTTATCAGTGACGTTATAGCCTATGTACAGACGGTGTGCTTTTACTTTTTCCGAGGACGGATTCCACGCTGTTTCCTTGTAGGCCGGTTCATAGTTAGGATTATTCCAGTTACCTGTTTTTTTGGCTGGTTTTGTCGTGGTCAGTTTACGGGAATCTTTCTTAAAGAAGCTCTTGCCTGCATCGCCGGAATCTTCAATATAATAGTTGCCGTAGCCGGTGACATTCTCGTAACTCTGGCGCAAATAGGCAATAGGATACCAACCTGTACCAACCGTGGCAAAGCAGTTTGTGACATTGGTTGCTTCTTGCGACCCAGAGCCATTACCGCGGCTGCCGACAATGCCGATTTTTCTGCTACACGTAAAGTCTGTATTAAGGTTTCGGCAGCGGTCAATATTTACCGTAACATTATCAATGTTCCCCTTGTTGTACGGGCCGATCCATGCCAGAATGCCGACTGCCTGCGACGCTGCCTTGATTGCACCGCTATTGACGCAGTCGATGATGTTCAGCGTCATAATATCGGTGGGCTTCTTCATCTCGATTTTACCGATAATGCCCGCGCAGTCATTTGCGCCGTTTGATTTATACCAAATCTGACCGTAGTTACGGCAGGAAAGCACATTTGTGGTGCCGCCGGAAATAGGCTGGTCAATAAAGCCGACAATACCGCCGACTGCACCGTAACCGCTGTTTTTGTCGTTCGTGTTTGTTGTGATTTTGCCAAAATTGAAGCATTTCTGCACGGTTCCGCCGTAGTCCAGCCAATAGGCGATCACGCCGCCCACATTGGCCGAGCGGCTGTTGAACACACTGCCGCAGTTGACTACCTTGCTGACAGACCACCGGTCATCGCTGCGGTTCTGCTGCTGGCCAATGACACCGCCCACATGGACAACAACACGATTTTCGCTCTTGTAAATGTTGTCATCGTCTGTATCATCCTTGTTCTTAGGCCCATCAAACACGCGCGTAAACCGGCGCACAGCGGCACAGTTTACCACAGTGTCCAGCACGCTTTTGTCTGTGACGTTGGATTCGTTCTGGCCGACAATACCGCCGACGGTGGATGCCGTTGTCGCATTGTCAGAATAGACAAACCACTGGCCGGTGGCGGAAGTGTCGATTGTACCGCGGAGAGAGTTAAAGCCTGCCAGACCGCCCAGATAACCTTCGGCACGGACAGTCTCGCTGTTGTTGCTGCCGCGCAGGGCGACAAGCAGATCATTGGCGGCAAGACCGCTTTGGTTATAGACATTCCTATAGCCGCAGCCTTCTTTGGACACAGTGTCAACACCCATGAGATTTGCGTAGGTCTTGCCTGTGGTCAGCTCTGCCGCCATGCTGTTGATGCCGGCATTAGCATCTTCCGCACCCAGCCATTTTTCAACCTGTGCAACAAGGGCGGGTTTTGTTGTGTCGCCGCTGACCAGCGCTTTTTTGCTGCCGCTGCCTGTGATAGTGCCGTTGTTGGAGCCCGCGACGCCGCCCACAAAGCCGTAACGCGCCGTGATGATGCTGCCCGCGTCGTTGCTGCGCTCGGTGGCGACATAGCTGTTGGCGATTTCGGCATTGTTGCGGCCCGCAATGCCGCCCACATGGCTGGCACTGGCGAGCTTTTCGTCTGCGGTCTGGGTCGTGGTGATGTTGCTGATACCGCTGACCTGCAGTTTGATGTATTTGACCTCACAGCCGGTGATTGTGCTGTTGTTCAGACCGGCAATGCCGCCCACCGTGCTGCCGGTGCTGCGTGCACCGACGGAGACAAGGCCGTCCCCGTCTGCGTTGCCGCCCATCGTGCCGGAATAGGTACACTGCTCCAGGGTACCGTCGTTTTGGCCTGCGACGCCGCCCAAATTTGTATATTTATCAAGATTTTGTGTAAGGTCCAGCAGAACGTTGGTTTCGCTGACCGTACCGTCCTTCGTGGTGCGGCCCACCGCGCCGCCCAGCGTGACGGTGTTGGTGCCCGCGCGCAGACCGGCGCCCAGCGACAGCGCGCCGTTTTCGACCTGACAGCCGGTGACGGTGCCCTCGTTCATGCCCGCAAGGCCGCCGATGGTGACCGCCGGGGTGCTGAACCGCACGTTGGCGTTTGCCGCCAGCCTGACGTTGCGGATGGTCGCGTCCGCGCTGTTGTACGCCGCAACAGCGCCGATGCTCTCCGACGTGCCGGTGATCGTGCAGCCGCTTACGCTGCTGCTGTTTTCCAGCCCGGTCTCCTGACCGATGATGCCGAAGTTCGTAGCCGTGACGCCGCCCGCCGTGCCGTTGGCCGCGGTGACGTCGGCGCGGACCTGCACATTCTCAATCAGCGCGTTTTTATTATTATTGCCCGCGATGCCGCCCGCCTCGCCGTTGGTGGCGTAGACTGCGGCGGCATTGCCGGACGCATGGCTGCAATAGCTGATCGTGCCGCCCGCGTCGTTCACGCCCGCAATACCGCCCGCATATTTTGTGCTGGCGCGCACTGAGGCGTAGTTATCCACACGGGTGATTTCGGCGCTGTTCGTACCGGCCACGCCGCCCGCGTAGTTGGCGGCAGTGACGCTGCCCAGGACCGCGCCGTTGGCGTTGTCAGCGCTGTAAATGCTGCCCTTATCCGTATTGATACCGGCCACGCCGCCCGCATAGTCGGTTGCGGTGACACTGCTTTGCAGCTGGCCGGACAGCGAAATGCTGCCGACGTTGGCACCGGCCACGCCGCCCGCGTATTGGTTGGCCTCCACCGTGCCAGTGCTGTTGTTCTCTGTGCAGATGATGAGGCCCTTGCTTGCCGTAGCGTCACCGCCCAGGTTGACGCCCGCAATGCCGCCGACATAGCTGTCGCCGCGCACAGCGCAGTCTTTAACCAGGTAGGCAGACTGAATAAGACCGCCGTTGACGCCCGCAACGCCGCCCAGATAGGTATAGCCGGTTTCACGGTTGCCGAGGGACGCCGCCATGCTGCCGCCGGTGATCGTGCCCTCGTTCCAGCCCGCAAAGCCGCCCGCGGCGCACTTGTGAGCCACTGTGCCGTAGTTTGTGCAGTTTTCCAGCGTTGTGTTGGGCGTGGCATAGCCGATGATACCGCCCGCCAGTGCGCCGCGCGCGTTGTCGAAATTATAGCGGCCATCAGCCAGTTCGCTCAACAAAACGCCGCCTTTAAACGCGCCGTTGTTGGACGGGTTCAGGCCGCCGACGGACAGGGCGTTCTGCGTTGCGCCGTTGGCTGCATTTCGAATCGTCAGCTTCGTTTTAGCGTCGTTTGCGCCGACGATGCCGCCGACGTAGATGTCGGCCTGCAGGTTGAGCATGTTCTGGAAGTTGGCAAGGGTGACCTCGCCGACCGCCGTATTCGCGTCGGTGCTGTCGGTCAGCACGCCGGTGTTCTGGTCAATCTTCGGCAGCAGCGCCGCCAGCGTGACCTTTGCGGGCTTGTCCGCCAGCAGACGGTTGTAGCCGATGATGCCGCCCGCGACAGCGTCGGCCTCGACGCGGCCCGAGGCCACATCGGTTATAAACGCGCCGTCGCCCGTCACGGTGAATCTGCCCACCGGCAGGTTGGCGCCGATGACGCCGCCGACAAGCTGCTGACCCGCCACGCGGCTGACCTTCACAGTGGCGGAGGGCAGCGTGGAGGCGCAGTTCAGGCCGATCATGCCGCCGATAGCCTTGCCCGCCGCCACGATCTGGCCGCTGATGGTCAGGTCCTGGCCGGAGGTGTTGGAGATCGTCGCCTTTTCATCGTTATAGCCGGCCACGCCGCCCACGTAGTTGTTGCCGTACAGGATGGCACCCAGCGTCGGGGTGCCGTTCTCATCCCACGTCACAACACCGTTTTTGCCGTTGCAGCCCGCGATGCCGCCGACGTAGTCGGCGTAGCCGCCCGCGGAGATGCTCAGCTCCTTTAACAGGTTGATGCGGCGGGTGTCGGTGGCGTTGTCGCCGGACATACGGTTGGCGCAGTTCTGCACGGTGGCTGTGGCTTTCGGGTCTTGACTGCCGCCCCAGTCGGCATCATTGACGCCGACGATGCCGCCGACGTAGGCCGCGTTCTTTCCAAAGGCCGCGACCAGACCCGTATTGGTCATGCCGCTGATTTTGCTGTTGCCGCCGTTGACCGACACGATGCCGCCGACGTAGCGGTTGCCAAAGACGTCACTGCTGTTCGTATCGTTCTTTTGTATGCCGCTGCCGGTAAAGCCACCGGCCAGACCGCCCACAAACCGGCTGCCGAGCACGTAGCCCTTGCCGGTCTTGCAGCCGTTCAGCACAATTTCCTTGCCGTAGCCGACAAGGCCGCCGACGAAATCACCTTTGAGAGGGCTGGCGTCGGTCAATGTGCCGGTTTTTTTGTCGAAGCCCGCCTCGACCTGCTCCTTGAGCTGGGTCTCGGTCAGGTCGCTGCGGGTCACACTTTCGCAGCCTTGCAGGGTCACGCCCCTGCCGTAGCCCGCAATGCCGCCGAAGAACTGCCCCAGCACCAGGCTGCGCGCATCGCCCGCGGTATCGCCCTTATAGTTGGCGCCCGCGCTGACCGTGCCGTTGTTCCTCAGGCCCGTCAGGCTCTGGGACACGCTGGTGTCCGTCGTAAACAGGTTGCCGACGATGCCGCCCGTAAAGCCGTTGCCGGTCACAAAGCCGTTGTTGACGATGTTCGTCTTGTCCGTCGTCTGCATCTTCGCAGCGTCCACCGTGCCGAACACGCCGCCCACGCCGACGCTGCGCCAGAGGGAGTTCTTTTCACCCGGCTCAGCCGCCGCGGCAGCGTAGCGGGCCTTCTCGGCCTTCTGGTCTGCCGCTGTGTTTGTAACGGTTTGCGTGTCCTTGTCCACAAGCAGACCCGCTACCGTCACGTCCGACGCAACGGTCAGGTCCTGCATGACGGACTCGGCTTTGGGTATGGCAACGCCGACGAGACCGCCAATGCCGCGCGGCTCGTCTGTATAATAGGTATAGCTTTTGCTGCCAGCGTCCAGCGTCCGCGCATTGCGCTCCGTTGCGGTGGTAGTGTTGTTAAACGCCAGCGCCGCGGCCACCAGCGCACTCGTCGAGGAGTTCGTGCCGCGGGTCAGGGCGCAGTTTTCCAGCGTGCCGGTGTTGACGCCGCAGAGTGCGCCGACGGCGCGCACATCGCGCCAGTTCTCGTCGGTTTCCTCCAGCGCCGTGACGAATTTGGTTGCGGTCAGCTTGAGCCGGTTTTCGTTCGGCAGCGTACCGGCGGCGAGGGTCTCGGTCTTGACGTTGACCTGAATGTCCGGGTCGCGCAGTGTGATGTAAGAAATTTTGCCCTTGTTCTCGCCGATAAGGCCGACATAGTGGTCGGCCAGCTCGTCCTGCCCTTCCCTGCCGGTTTTTGCAACGGACTTGCTGCTCAATTGCAGATTGAGGATGGGCACACGGGTCGTCTTGTTGTTGGCAAGGGCCGTTGTTTTACTCGTAAGTACGATTTTTTCGCCCAGCTCCGGGATCGTCGGCCAGGCGACAGGGTCATTGAGGGACGGCACCTTGGCCGCCGGGTACTGATCACCCGACGCGCAGTAGACCGTGACGCCGCCGCCCGTCCAGTTCAGACCGGTGCTGTTGCTGGCCTGGGGGGTCAGCGTGTAGGTGCCCTTGTCGTCAATCTTCCAATCCGCAGACCAGCGCAGGTTGTACAGATGGCGGAAATATTTCAGGTCTGCCGTGACCGCCGTGCCGCCCTTGGCCAGCAGGGTGTTTTCCTCGTTCGTCGTTTCCTCTTTGCTGGCTGTGTAGGTGTCGCTGTAGTTTTCCCGCGGCTCGGCGCGCATGGCAATGTAGATGTCCTTCGGGTCGTTCAGCAGGCGGGTGATGCTGTACAGGCTCGTGGCGGCAACGTCAGCGCTGTTCTCACACGCGCGCAGCAGCGCCGCGTCCGCCATGGCGTCCAGCGTCAGCACAAAGCTGCCCTTGTTGTAACTTAGCGGGAAGTAGAGTTTCTTCTCCTCGGTTTTCGTCTGATTGCCCGCATTATCATACGTATAAATCGTGACAGGCATCTCTGTGATGACCTGCTTGTTATCATCCGCCGCGCCCGCGGTGTCGCGCTTGATCGTGATGGTAAACAGCGGCTTCCGATTGCCGCCGGTGTCCCCGGCGGCGTAGGCCGTGGCTGTGTAGGAGGTGTCCAGATCGCCGAGGCTGGAGTTGCCGCTCCAGCTCAGGGTCAGCGTCTCGCCGTTCGTCAGGCGGGGATTCTTGACCTTCAGCTTCGTCTGCACCAGCTGCACAACGTTGACGCGGTCCTCGGCAGAGTAGTAGCCGACAAGGCTGTCATTGCGGCGGTGGTCATAGCTGCGGTCATAAATATTCGTAGCACCGTCCTGATTGAAGCGGAGCTTATCGGATTTGGTATCGTAAAAGACCGAGTAGACCTGCCCGCTCTGCACGTCGATTTCGACACAGATTGAAGCATTCAGCAGCGAGGCGTCGTAGATGTAATCGCCTAGCAGCTCCTTGACCAGCGCGTTATGGTTGCCGTCCGCTGCGCCGGTCTTGTCATAGTATAGTGCCGCGATATAGGTGTTCAAGTCTTTCTGGGTGCGCCCATCGAGAGATTTTCCGTTCGCATCAGTCAGACCCTCGGCAAAGTGCTGACCCATGCTGCCGCTTTTCGTCACCTTATCGCGGAACGCATCCAGCTCCCCCGCCGTCTCCATCCAGGTCAGGGAGATCTGCGCCGTCTGGAACAGCGTGCGGGCGTTGGCCTCGTTCTTTTCAAACCGGGCCAGCCGCGTGTAGGCGATCAGCCCGCCGCCGACCAGCGCAGCCAGAATGGCCGTGATAGCCAGAACGACCATCAGCTCCACCAGCGTAAAGCCTTTCTTTTTGTTTTTTATATTTTTATCGTACTGCACCATAGATGCTCCCGTCGTTTCTCCGGTGAAAGGTTACAATTAGACACAATACCAGATTATATATATTGGCATTATACTCGGAATGTGACGTTTTCGCAACAAATTCCGCGAGATTTCAGCAAATTTACACCAAATATAGTGGGTCAGCGGCAGGTTGTGCACGATTTCGCCATAATTTCCGTTATCTGTGAACAAAAAGCAGAGTTTTTTTCGCGAAATTCCTTGCAAATACAGGCCCGGCACGCTATACTAAATAGCGTGTTATTATATGGTAGAGGATGTGTAACAATGCTGGCAGCACGACTGGGCGCATGGCTGCGCCATACCGGGGAACGCTGGGCCAAAGCTGCGTTTGCGGAAAAGCTCGCCGTACTGCTGGCGCTGGGCGCTGTCCTGTATACTATTGTGACCGGCGCGGCGGAGCTGCGCTATCAGGCCCGTGCGCGGGAGGCCCTGGCTCAGGTCAAGGCTGCGCGGCTGGCGGCCAGTGCCGTGTCTGCCCAGTGCTACTCCGCCGGGCAGACGTTCGCCGACCAGACAAGCGCGGACGGCTTTGCGGACGGCATCGCCGAGGAAATCCGCACGCTGGGCTCACTGCCCGGCACAGTGACGCTTTTGCAGATCGACCCGAACGGCTACACCGTGCAGCGGCTCCTGTATCAGGAGAACGGCATGTACGCCATCTATGATGCCGACAGCGGTTACCGCGTTTTCCGCGCGGAGGACCGGCTGCAATACGGCGCGGGGGTGGGCCATGCTGCTGCTTGAGCTTCTGTTGGGACTCATTCGTTTTCTGCTGGGCGCGGCGCTGTTCAGCTTTATGAACGTCGTCGCGTGGCGGCTGCCGCGGGGCATGGACCCGCTGAAGGGCCGCAGCGTATGCCCGCAGTGCGGCCACACGCTGGGTGCGCCGGACTTAGTGCCTGTGTTCAGCTGGTTATTCTTGCGCGGGCGGTGCCGCCACTGCGGTGCGCACATTCCGGCGCGGTACCTGCTGGTGGAGCTTCTGGGCGGCGTGCTGGCGCTGGGCTGCACTTGGCGGTACGGCGCCGCCTACGCCCTGCCGGGCGGGCTGTTCGGCATGAGCTGGGCCGCGCTGCTGGCGCTGGCGGTCTGCGGGATCTTGCTGAGCGTTTCGCTCATTGATGCCGAGACGCAGACCATCCCGGACCGGCTGAATCTGGCACTGGCGGTCTGCGGCGCGGTGAGCGTGCTGCTCTCCCCTGCCGACTGGCTGCCGCACGTCATCGGTGCGCTCTGCGTCAGTGTGCCGATGTTTCTGCTCTGCCTTGTCATCGACGGCGCGTTCGGCGGCGGCGACATCAAGCTGATGGCAGCCGCCGGGCTGTTCCTGGGCTGGCAGAATACGCTGCTGGCGATGTTTTTCGGCATTGTTTTTGGCGGTATATACGGCATATACCTGTTGGCCGCCAAAAAGGCAGGGAAGAAGGACCACTTCGCCTTCGGCCCGTTTCTGTGTGCGGGCATCGTGATCGCGATGCTGTTTGGCGAGCCCGTTTTGGAATGGTACTGCGCGTTTTTGTGATGTTCAGACCGTCAAAAAATTGCATTCTTGCCTTATTGCGTGTGTAGGGGCGACCATTGGTCGCCCGTCAACTTACCGCAGCAACGTTTTTTCCGGGACAGTTGTCTTACAAAGCAAGCGGGCGCGGGCGAGCAATGCTCGCCCCTACAAGAGTTTTTCGACAATCTGAAAGTTTTTAACCTGTTTTCGGAGGAATCTCCCTCATGCCACGTTTTCGTTATACTGCCACCAATGAGAAGGGCAAGACCGTCCGCGGACTGCTTGAGGCCCCCAGCGAGGAGGCGCTCTACGCCAAGCTGCGCAATGACGGCCTGTACATGACCGACGCGCAGGAGGCCCAGAAGGCCCACGCGACGTTCCGCCCGCTGAAAACCGCCGTGCTGGCGGATTTCTGCCGCAACCTGGGCACCCTGCTGACTGCCGGTGTGCCGCTGGTGCGTGCGTTCCGCATCATGGCGGACGAGCGCACCATCGACGCCCGCCAGAAGGCCCTGTACGAGGCCATCCTGAGCGAGCTGCGCAAGGGCGTGCCGCTGTCCGATGCGATGGAGTCCTGCGCACCCGCGTTCCCCACCCTGCTGCTGGCCATGATCCGCAGCGCCGAGGGCACCGGCAGCATCGACCACGCCTGCGCCCGCATGGCGACCTACTATGAGCGCGAGCACAAGATGAACCAGCAGGTCGGCAACAGCATGATGTACCCCATTATCCTGTCCGTGCTGATCGTCGGCGTTATTGCGATTTTGATGACCTTTGTTCTGCCGCAGTTCAAACCGATGTTTGACCAGATGGAGACCCTGCCGTTCCTGACCCAGCTGCTGTTTGACGTCAGCGACTTTGTCGGTGCCAACTGGCCGGTGCTGCTCGTCGTGGCGGCGCTCATCGTCTTTGGCGGCAAGCTCCTGCTGGCGCAGCCGAAGGTCCGCCGCCAGTGGGACCGCTTCATCCTGCACGCGCCGGTGGTCGGCGTGCTGAACCGCAAGATCTGCACGGCGCGCTTTGCCAGCACGCTGTCCAACCTGTACGGCAGCGGCGTGCCCATCATCACGACCCTGGCCGCGGCACGCGACGCCATCGGCAACCGCTGGATCGAGAGCCAGTTCGGTGACGCGCTGGACAGCATCCGCGCAGGCCACAGCCTGTCGGAGGCGATTGCGGGCATCGACGGTTTTGAAGTGAAGCTCTCCTCCTCCGTCGCTGTCGGCGAGGAGACCGGCAAGCTGGACAGCCTGCTGGCGACCATCAGCGAGACACTCGACTATGAGGCCGAGATGGCGACCAAGCGCCTTGTCACGCTGCTGGAGCCCGTTATGATCGTTGTTATGGGTCTCGTGGTCGGCGGCGTCGTAGCCGCGGTCATCGTGCCCATCTACCAGTCCTACGGCACCATCGGCGCGTCGAGCGGCGCGATTTAAAGGAACCACCGTCAACCCTGAAAAGGGATTTTCCCGGCAGCTTCTCTCCCTCCGGCCCTTCGGGCCACCTCCCTCGCAGAGGGAGGCAAGTTCCCTGGCCCCCTCTGCGAGGGGGCTCCCGCCGCAGCGGGTGGGGGAGAGAGCCTCATCACTGCAGCTCCTTTTTCTGTTTATATTTTATCCATTCGGAGGCCCACCATGGCACTTCTTACCTCTTTATATCTGTGCAGCCGCACGGTGTATGCTGCCGTCGGCACGCCCACGGGCAGCGGGGCGCGCGTTGTCGCCGCCGCCCAGACCGAGCTGCCCGAGGGCTGCCTGATCAACGGCGTCATCACAAACGAGGCGGACCTGACCGCCGCGCTCAAAGAGTTTTTCACCGCCAACAAGCTGCCGATGAACCGCGTGGCGCTGATTGCAGGCGGCAGCCAGTTCATGCACCGCATCCTGACGCTGCCCGCCATGAGCGAGAAAAAGCGGATGGCCGTGCTCTCCCATGAGCTTTCCAGCGGCGGCGCCGAGGTCAAGGCTCCGCTGGACGACTACATGCTGCTCTCCCGCGATGCCAGGACCCGCGTGGATACCGTGCTGGCCACCCGCGTGGAGCAGAGCGTCATTGCCGGGTACGACGCGCTGGCCAAGGCCGTCGGCTTCAAGCTGTACAGCATCGACTTAGGGCTGGCCGCGCCGATCAAGGCCGTGCGCACGATCCCCGATTTGCAGCAGAAGACCTTCGTCCTGCTGCAATTTGACGATGACACGATCTCTGCCTGCCTGTTTGTGCAGGGGCAGTACACCTACTCGACCCGCAGCCGCCTGTTCAACCCGCGCGGCTCGGCGGAGTCCGGCACCGAGATCGCGCAGAAGCTCTCGGGCCTGATCCAGTTCCACACGACCAGCAAGAGCGAGCACCGCATTGAGACGGTCTGCTTTGCCGGCTCCACGGCGGACGACCTTGCGGTCTGCCGCCCGGGCTGTGAGGCGCTGGGCCTGCAGGTGGACCGCTTCCCGGATTCACCCACTGTCAAACTGCCGTCCGGCACCGCGCTGGCCGATGTGCTTTACGCGGCGGGCAACCTGATCGCACGCTGATTTTTACCTGCAAATACTTGCCCCGGGGGCTTATCATTATGGCTATGAAACAGAACAACTTTTATCTGCGCTGGCATAAGGCCGCCGGTGCGGCCAAGTCGGAATCCCGCAGCCAGGGCCTGCGGACGCTGGTGCCCGGCCTTGCTGTCGTGGCTGTCTCCATGCTGGGCTGGGGTGTGCTGACGCTGCACACCTCGATGCTGAAAAGCCAGCGGGAGGACATCCTGAACTGGTGCAGCGACAATACCGAGCCATACCGCGCCGCAACGCAGGATTCCGAGTCTGCGGCGCAGTTCCGCTTGCTGACCGACTATTCCGACGGGATGACCGAGCTGCTGAACAGCTACCCCGACGTGACCAGCAGTCTGCTGCACCGGGTCGAGGCTGCCGGCGGGTCCGGCATCACGATCCAGTTCACCGACTACAACGCATCGACGGGCGAGCTGCTCTTTAACGCGAACTCCTCCCAGGTCATCGACATTCCGGCCTACATCCGTTCCCTGCAGAACTGCGGGGTGTTTTCCACCGTCAGCTACACCGGCTACAAGGCCGATGACGACGGCTATTCCATCGATCTGCGCTGTGTGCTGGCAGCGCCGCAGCAGTAAAGGAGGGCGCTATGGAAATTGCACCAATGACAAAGCGCGATAAAATTCTGCTGTACGTCGTTCTGATGCTGGCGTTCGTTGTGCTTTTTGTCCGGTTCCTGCTGATTCCGGGCATTGAGAACCACCAGCAGGCCGACGCCGATCTGCGCGAGGCGCAGGACGCCCAGACCTCCATGCAGGATACGATCATGCTGGCCGGCACCTACGCCGCCGAGAAAAACAACAACTGGGGCGAACTGCAGACCGCCAACGCCAGCTACTACAGCCTGCTGAGCAGTGACGAGCTGGACACGCTGGTGACAAGCCTGGAGCTGAACCACAATTTACAGCCCGACTCGCTGACCATCGGCGAGCCCGTGACCCAGAGCCTTACCTATTATACCGCCAGTGAGAACGCCGGACAGAGCGCTGCCCCCAGCGCAGCCGCGTCCGCCTTTGCCGGTGACGACGACAGTGACGACGACAGCATCACCGCTGACACCGCCGACACGACGGCCCAGGGCAACGCCATTTTGCAGCAGATCTTAGCCTCCGACCTCATCCCGGACTATGACCAGCCGGGCTATTACCGCAGCGTGGCGATCAGCTTCTGCTGCACGGGCGAAGACAGTGATTTTCTTTCGATGCTGGACGACATGGCCGCGAACTACCCGTCCGTACAGCTTGTATCCTTCTCCATCGATACCCGCAGCTTCGCCGACACCGACGGCAGCGCCGTGACGGCCACGGCGTTCAATGTATCCCTGAACGTGATCCTCTGTGACAAAGGAGGCGTACAGCCGTGAAAAACATCCGCCTCGGCGACGTTCTGATCGAGTTCGGCTATATCACGCCCGACCAACTGAACACCGCCCTTGCCTACCAGAAAGAGCACCGCGACCTGCGCGTCGGCCAGGCTTTGCAGGAGCTTGGCTACGTCAATGAGCGTCAGGTCCTGGAGGCACTGGCCCAGCGCCTCCAGCTTACAATGATCGACATCGAGCACACCAACGTCGATGTGACCGCCGTTGAAAAGGTCCCGCAGGAGCTTGCGCAGAAGTACGATATGCTGCCGATTGCGCAGAGTCCGCGCGCGCTGACGATTGCCGCCAACGACCCGCTGAACTACTACGCCCTTGAGGACATCCGCCAGCTGACCGGCCTCGAACCGGAGATCGTGCTGGCCGAACTGGAGCCGCTGCGCCGCGCCATCCGCTACTATTACGCCGAGGTCAGCGCCCGCAAGGCGGCCCGCACCGCCAACGACAGCGACATGGCCGCTGCCCAGACCGAGGATCTGGCCATCGACATGACTGCCGAGGGCGGCGACCTCGACGCGCCCATCATCCGTCTGCTGAACAGCCTCGTGCAACGTGCCGTCACGACGACGGCGTCGGATATTCACATCGAGCCGTTCGAGGGCGAGACGAAGGTCCGTATGCGCATCGACGGCGTCATTATTGACTACGTGACGCTGCAGCGTGCTTTGCACCAGCCGCTGATCGCGCGTATCAAAATCATGTCGAACCTTGACATTGCCGAACACCGCATCCCGCAGGACGGCCACTTCCGCGCGCGCCTCGAGACCGGCCCCGACGTCAACGTCCGTGTTTCGATCCTGCCGACGGTCTTTGGCGAGAAGGCCGTTCTGCGTATTCTGTCCAGCAACACTTACATCAAAAATGCCAGCCATTTCGGCATGAACGACGAGACCTACAAGCGCTTTCTGCCGCTGCTGAACCGCCCGAACGGCATCGTCTACCTGACCGGACCGACAGGCTCCGGCAAAACGACGACGCTGTACATGGTCCTGCAGACGATTGCCGAGCGGCAGGTCAACGTCTCGACGATTGAGGACCCCGTGGAGCGCAACCTGGCCCGCATCAACCAGACGCAGGTCAACAACATTGCCGGCCTGACGTTTGAGAGCGGTCTGCGCGCCCTGCTGCGCCAGGACCCCGACGTCATCATGGTCGGCGAGACGCGCGACGCCGAGACAGCGTCCATCTCGGTGCGTGCGGCCATCACGGGCCACATGGTTTTCTCAACGCTGCACACAAACGACGCACTGTCGTCCATTGTCCGTTTGGAGGATATGGGTGTCGAGCGGTACATGGTCGCAAACTCCGTCGCGGGCCTCGTGGCTCAGCGTCTGATGCGCCGCGTCTGCCCGCACTGCGCCAAGCAGATGCCGGTCACGGCGGAGGAGCGCACCTATTTAGGGCCTGACATCCCGTTTGTGCGCCGCGGCACGGGCTGTACCCAGTGCAACGGCACGGGCTACCGCGGGCGTATCGCCATCCACGAGCTGGTCATCATCAACCGTGAGCTGCGCGAACTGATTTCTGCCGGGGCAACGCAGGCGCAGCTGACCGAGGCCGCCCGCCGCAGCCAGGGCATGACGAGCCTGCGCGAGGCCGCCCTGCAGCTCGTCCGCGAGGGCGAAACCACCCCCGAGGAGCTGCTGAAGATCACGTTCTATGAGGAGTAAACAGGAAAGCAGCAGCTGACCGCAGGGTTCTCTCCCTCCGGCTCGCAGGCTCGCCACCTCCCTCGCAGAGGGAGGCAAGGCGACTTGGCCCCCTCTGCGAGGGTGACTCCCCACAGTGTGGGGAGATGTCGCGGAGCGACAGAGGGGCCTGGGCCCGAAGGGCTGTCGCGAAGCGACTGGGGGAGAGAGCCTTCCGCCACCACCCTCTTTTCTGAAAAACGAGGTACACCATGCAGATTCATGAGCTCACCGCGCTGGCGCGGAACAGCAAGGCCAGCGATATTCATATCTCCGAGGGGCTGCCGCTGATGTTCCGCATCGACGGGCATCTGGCGGAGGCACCGGTCCAGCTTTCGGCGGCAGAGACGCGCTCACTGATTTTGAGCCTGATGGACGAGGCCCACCGCGAGGCTATCACATCGGAGCGCATCGACGCAGACTTTGCGCTTGTCGCGCCCGACGGTACCCGCAGCCGTGTGAACGTCTTTTACCAGCAGGGCAGGGCCGCGGCCACACTGCGCCTGCTGAACGACTCCATCCCGACCTTGGAGGAGCTGGCCATGCCGCCCGTTCTGACAAAGCTGGCCGACGAGCCGCGCGGCCTGATCCTGGTCACCGGCCCCACGGGCAGCGGCAAATCCACCACGCTGGCCGCCATGATCGACCACATCAATAAGACGCGCAGCGACCACATCATCACGATTGAGGACCCCATCGAGTACGTCTATCAGGGCCGCTGCTCGCTGATCCACCAGCGCGAGGTCGGTGCCGATGTGCGCAGCTTTGCTTCGGCGCTGCGCAGCGCCCTGCGTGAGGACCCCGACGTCATCCTCGTCGGCGAGATGCGCGACTATGAGACGATTTCCGCTGCCGTCACGGCTGCCGAGACCGGACACCTTGTCATGAGCACGCTGCACACCATCGGCGCAGCGCAGACGATTGACCGCATCATCGACGTCTGCCCTGCCGGTGCGCAGAACCAGATCCGCGGCCAGCTGGCCGCCGTGCTGCGCGGCGTCATCACCCAGCAGCTGCTGCCGCTGGCCGTCGGCAAGGGCCGCTGCGCCGCCACGGAGATTCTGGTGGGCACCGACGCCGTCGCAAACCTGATCCGCGAGGGCAAGTGCTACCAGATCCCGAGCATCCTGCAATCCGGCGCGGCCCTTGGTATGCACAGCCTGAACGCCGACCTGGCCCGTCTTGTCAGCACAGGCCGCATCACCCGCGAGGCCGCCGAGCGCTGCGCCACGAACAAGAGCGACCTGAAAAATTACCTGTAAGCAAAATAAAAAAGGGGTATCTGCCGTTCATGCGACAGATACCCTTCTTTTTTACTGCCCTGTAGGGGCCGGGCATGCCCGGCCCGCAGGCTCGCGCTGCCGCCCCTTTTACGGTTTGCTTTGTAGGGAGGGGTCTTGACCCCTCCGCGGCGGCCAGAGGGCTGGCCGCCCTAC
>OLSI01000813.1_pt1 | contig 24274 bp, 15 predicted proteins | sample 1672661 | NCBI WGS metagenome assembly OLSI01 (sample SAMEA3136711, study PRJEB25190) | human gut metagenome | biome: human gut; feature: human-associated habitat; material: faeces | place: Austria | collected 2013 | reverse complement strand
TGTGTTTTAAAAACTATAATTGATTAGAGTGTCAAAAGGTCTTTTTGAAAGAAACTTTATTTACTCCAATACACTATATGGGAATGGAGTTTAAAAATAGGATCATATTAAAGTGTTTTACCCCACTTTAGTCGTAAATTATTGAAATATTTTGGAATTGAATTTTTTCTATTTTTTTAGAAAATTGTAGAAAATCACCTTTTGACACCTTAATCATAATATGCAAGTTAAAAAAAATATCCTGTACAAGTTGCAAATAAACTTGACAGGATATTTTTATGAAATCAAAAGTTAATTCTATAGTTTTTTATGTTCATAAATCTACTACTCAACACTAGCGGTACATTTATCTGAAGAATCCCATGTAAATTTAATAGTAATATTATTTTCACCCTTTTTATCAAATGCAACTGCAGCTCCATTTCCTAACGTAAATGGCAGATCAAAAGAGGAAGCCTTTGCTGCTGTTCCGCCTGCAGCTGCAGATCCAAATGCCCCATTAGTTTGTTCACCTTTTACTTCAACATTAGCAACACTAACAGTACCATCGGTATTAAGAGTTGCATTTCCTGAACTTTCACCTGTTAATTTTGCAGCAGATGCCTCAGCATAAGCAGCTCGTACATTTGATGCAGTGACTGAATCTCTAGATTTCTCCAACTGACTCGTAAAAATCGGAATTGAAATCGCAACCAGCACGGCAATAATAGCTACAACAATAAGCAGCTCAGCCAATGTAAAACCTTTTTTGTTTTCTTTTGCTTTTTTAAACATTTTAAAGCCTCCTATTTTTAATATTTTTCATTTTTAAGATTCTGAAGCGTCCGGGACTTCTCAGTTATCCGGGATGGCGATTTTGATGCTTCCTGTGTCACCGTCAAGCTGAAGCTTCAGATAACCACCAACCGATTCGATAAGATCTCGCAGCTTAACGATAGCCTTGTCGAATTCCCGAAGCATACGGTCCTCGCAGGAATACTGAATCTTAATCAATGTCTGCTCCTGCATGTCCCGGCAACGGATTCTTATGTAGCGTCCCCGTGGGGGTGTGGTCTCGATACAATTTCGTTTCGCTGTATCAAGTGCCATGCCTACAATCTGGCAAAGCTGATTACCTGATCGATTTTCCTTAAGCTCCTGAACCTCGGCAGATATCCAGATCTCATCCGCGTCTGCTTCTGCTGCAAATCTGTTTAACACTTCATTCATCTCAGGATAGGATGTAAAAAAATGTCTGTTCTGTCTCTGATTCATTCCATCGATGGCATCTAACTTTTGCACTGCCACTTTCCGTTCCGCTCCTTTCTCTTAGGATGTTTGTATTATAACAAAATTTTTTTAATTTGTGTGCATAATGTCAATAATAGCAACATTTTTGTCGAAAATGGCTATTGGATGTAGTTTTTGACACAATTTCTGTCATTTTTGACATTACCAGCTTATAGATATATTCAAAAACAGCCTGAGAAAGGACATTTCCCATTCCCTTTCTCAAGCTGCCATATCCGACTTGCTTTCACATTTTTTCAAACATATAATCATAATACATTTCCCGCGCCGCGCGCTGATATTTCCGGGAAACAGGAATTTCGGCAGACTGGACTATGAACTTGCCGGTATCCATTTTTTCCACAAAATAAAGGCTGATAATATAACTCTGATGGCACCGGAAAAATAATCTGCCTGGAAGCTGCTGTTCCAGCTCGTCCAGCTTGGCGTAGCTCTCTATGGTTTCGCCATTCTCCAGATGCAGGATCACCTTGCGGTTGGCGCTCTCCACATACAGAATATTTCTGCAGTACACACGGCGAAAGCTTCCGCCCACCTCCTTCAGCATAAGGGAGGCACGGCGCTCCATGGTCGGCTTCTGCCAGAAAAAAGTAATGCAGTTATGCAGTTCACTTACATCAAAAGGATAAAGGAGATACCCGGTAGCAAATACGGAAAAAGCTTCCGCATAGTACCTCTGGGAATCTGTGATAAAACAGATCATTACCTTACGGCTCCGGGCACGTACCTTCGCCGCCAGCTCCAGTCCGTCTCCTTCTCTGTGAATCGTAGTATTCAGCAGCAGAATATCAAAAGAAGACGCATCCTCATTAAGATCGTCCAGATAGTCATATTCATCTGCATATTCGCTCACCTGAATATCCATATTTATACCGGTAAGGCTGGCACGGATATATTCTCTGTGTTCTTTTGACTTTTCCACAATTGCTGCCCGCAGCATAACTGGTTATCCCCCATTTTCCACAATAAAATAAAAATATCTACATCATTTCCCGCTCTAACAGCTCATCAATAACCATTGGCAGAAGCCGCTCTGACTTCTCATCAATAACCGCTGGCAGAAGCCGCACCGGCTGCCGCAGAAGTATCGGCAGGAAGCCCGCTGTCTGCTTTTCCACCCTGCATGGTCTCATAGAAGGTAGCGGTCACACCTACATTCACACTTCCTGTATTCAGATCGTCTCCGGCGGCAACATAGCGGAGATCATTTACAATGCATCTCCACTCGCCTGTGCAGAGACGGTTTACAAGGTCTGCGGCCTTGTCATAATCAGACGCTGAAAAAGTCAGGCTGAATGATCTGCGGATCAGGTCGCCGTCCCGTGTCACGTCACTGAAGCTGATATCGTATGTATTGGCATCCTGAAGAAGCTGGTTCAGCTCATCCAGTTCTGCCTTGGAATTATTGTAGCTTCCCATTTTTCCCAGGCTTCCACTCTGTTCGATGGAATCCAGCTCGCTCTGCATGCGGGACAAAGAAGCGGCCTTGGTCTGAAGAAGCATAAGCTCTGTATTCAGCTCGTCCTGCTGGCTTTTCGCTTCATTGATCGCGGTTCTGATCGGCTGGTCAATCACTGCGTAATATCCGGCTGCCAGAAGGATCAGGGTAAGCACCAGAAGCATAATTTTTTCTCTTGTAGTAAAATCACGGCTCATGATCTTCATTACTGTGCTCCTCCCTCGAATCCATCATTTGCTGCAGTTCCATCCACTGCTCCAGTCTCATTTCCATCATCAGCTGCAGCCCCATCTACCGCTCCGGCCTCATTTCCACCATCAACTACAGTTCCGTCCACCGCTCCGGTCTCATTTCCATCATCAACTGCAGCCCCATCTACCGCTCCAGTCATGTTTCCATCACCGTTCGCAGCGACACCATATTCCTCACTTCCATCTCCGCTCTCCACAGACAGCGGATCCAGCAGATAAACAATAATCTGTCCTGTAACTGTATCCGAGGAAACAGGATTTCCATTTTCATCTGTGGAATTGGAATCTGTAACGGCAGTCATCACATTACAGTAATCCACGATCGGGACCTGCTCCAGCTCCTGCACTAGGCTGTTAATGTCTGACAGGTTCTCTCCGGTCACCGGAAGCGTCAGCTGATTCCCGCTTACACTCCAGCTGCTTACCGTCACCTTCGGGAAAATTACATTCTTCATCAGCTGCAAAACCTCCGGGCGGTTCAGATAGCTTAACTCATCCGCATTCAGCCCCTGATAAGTGTAGTGGGCATATGTTTCCTGCAGATCCCCGAAGCTGTCAATATAAGCAGTAATGTCATCCACCTGCTTCTGCAGCTCAGATGCAGCACTCTGCGCTTCGCTCATTTTCACCAATCTGTCTGCAACTGCAACTTTTCCAATAACTCCGGCAGCTACAACAATTGCCCCAATAGCCGGAATGGCAACGAAATAATGCTTTTTCTTCTGCCCTGCAAGAGCCAGATTGATCTGTTTCTTGGGCGCATGGGCAGTACGTCCAAGAGCCGTACCGGCTGCAAGCATCCAAAGAGATGACGCCTCATCCCCGCTTCCATTCATTCTCTCCAGAAGCTCCCCGGCCTCATGGATCTTCACATCCAGATTTTCCTCAAGGCTCTGGCGCATGGTGGCTATGGAAGCACCACCGCCGCAGATATAAATATCTTCCAGGCGGCTTTCCGGATTACTGAACTGATAGAAGTTCAGAGCCCTCATCAGCTCTACACTGATCTGGGAAAAAGCATCCTGGCACACCTCACTGTGGATACAGTCCTCATGGTTCGCCAGCAGCCAGGTATGAGCCAGATGAATATCAATATGAAAATTATCTGCAAGCAGCTCTTCCACCTGCTCCATCCCCCGCTCGATCACACGGGTAACCTGATGTCTGTCCCCCTTGAAAATAAAAAGGCGGCTGGATGTACTTCCCAGATCCAGGATTCCATATTCCTTATCTTTATCCTGCTCATTTCTCAGCTTATAATGAAGAAGATTCTCACAGGCAGACACCTCAGGAGCTGCAAACGTCAGCTTCAGACCTGCCTTTCGCGTCATCAGGCGAAGATCCTCCATTACCTCCAGAGGCGCTGCTGCTGCAAGAAGCTCCATCTCATTGCGCTTCTGGTTCTCCTCTTCCTCTGGCTTTTCCTCTTTCTTTTTCTTTTTGGAAGCTTTCTTCAGCTTCTTGCCTTTGGGCATTTCCTCTCCGGAACCCCAGGAATAATCAAAAACATACTTCTTTAATTCATCTGTAATATAATCACGGAATTCATAAGGCAGGTTGTAAACCAGCTGCTCCGCAGTCATTTCCGGCATCGTCACATTACGAAGGAAGCAGATTCCTGAAGACACCACAACAGCCGCTTCTTTACAGCGGATCTTGTTCTCTTTCATGGTTTTTCGGATCAATTCTCCTGTGGTCTCCACAGAAACAATTCTGCCATCCTTGAGAAGCCCTTCCGGCATCTGTACCGAAGCGGTCTTCACAATATTCTCACCTTTCATCAGAACCAGCTTCATCTGATCCTTGCCTATATCAATTCCAAGACATGATTTTGCCATATATATCCTCTTTCTATGTCTTTTCTTGTTTCAATCCGGACCGCACAGTTCCCAGAGCGTGTCTGTGCCGCTTACATAGTTTCCCGGAATATGTCCCGGTTCGTTCTGCTGTGTATTTGAAAAAGTACTTCTACAGCTACCCTTTACAGCAGCCCCATATACCAGTTCACCAGCCCGTCCCCATACAGCAGCATGGCATAAAACGCCAGTGCAATGGCAGGTCCGAAGGGAATCTGCGGTCCTTTGTTCTCTTTTCCCCGTTTCTGGATAGCTCCCATAATAAGGCCGAGAATACAGGAAAAAAACAGGGCAAACAGGGATGCTGCCACTCCCAGGTACAATCCCATCACCACAAAAAGCTTCAGATCGCCGCCTCCCATGGTCTCTTTTCCAAGAATTTTATCAAAAAGCAGGACAAGAGCAAGCATAACCGCTCCGTAGCCCACTCCTGAAGCCACATGGTATAAAACGTCCATTCCGCTCATTTCCGTAAAAGGAATTGCCACGAACCAGGCAATTACAGGGATCAGAAGGCATCCGTTGGGAATCTCAAAAATCTCCAGATCCACCAGGGAAAGACAGAACAGACAGCAGACCAGCACCATATTTCGCACAAACTCCGGGGAAAGATCAAACCGAAGAAGAGTGAGCACGCTCACCAGTGCAAAAAACAGCTCCGTGAGCATGTATCTTGGGCTGATTTTTGTTTTACAGTAACGGCACTTTCCACCCAGAAATATCCAGGAAAAAACCGGGATCAGATCCAGAAAGCCCAGAACATGTCCGCAGCTTGTACAGTGGCTTCTTCCTTTCACAAAGGATTCTCCATGGGCGATCCGCCATGCGGCGCAGTTCAGAAAAGATCCAAGCACCGCACCAAAAACACCTGCTAATACACAACAGTATATCATAAAAAAGGTATCTTCATATATCGACATTTTAAAATTTTACCTGTTTTTCCAAATTTTTTGTATTTTTATTTCGTAAGCATCTTTTTTTCGGCACTTTTTCCACAAACAGCAGGAAGGGCAGCCTTCTTTTCCCGGAATTACATAACGCTGTACATCTGGAACATTGCAATATAAACTGCCAGAACAATATATCCGGCAATAACTGCCATACCGATCAGCAAAGTGGGCTCCAGTTTTTTCAGAACGTCCTGTACTGCCATATCCAGTTCAGATTCGTAATAGCCGGAAACTGTGTGCAGAGTACTCTCCAGCTCACCAGTTTCCTCTCCAACAGCGGTCATATCCACCAGAATATCCGGCAGACAGTCAGCCTCCCGCATACACTCGCCAAGGGTGTGGCCCTCTTCCAGACGGGAGGTCATTTTCCCCACGCACTGGCTGATGTAATAGTTGTTGATAACCCTCGCAGTAATGCTGACCGCTCTTGTAAGCTGCAGACCTGCTCCGATCAATGTGGTCAGGTTTGCGGCAAACTCACTGGCTGCACTGAGAAGGGACACATTTCCAAGCACCGGGATTTTCAATGCAAGCTTCGCCACGTTCATCCTGCCTTTTTCCGTATTGGCGTAAAGCTTGAAGATAAGGGCGATGGCAGCGAACACAACTATGATCAGGAAAATATATTTCCGGAAAAAGTTGGATATCAGGATCAGGGACTGTGTGATCAGTGGCAGTTCTGCATCATAGGATGCAAAAATGTCCATAAAGGTAGGTACAACCTTCACCATCAGAACGATTACTACCACTACTGCAAGTGCAAGGACGAAAACCGGATAAATCAGGGCATTTCGCACTTTTGCACGCATTTTCACCTGCTTGTCATAATGCTGGTACATGGTCTCAAAGGCCTTGGACAGGTTACCGGATTCCTCTCCGGCGCGGATGGTCTCGATGAAAACCGCCGGAAGCAGCTTGCCGCCCCGCTCCTGGAAGCTGGCTGCCACGCTTCGTCCTGCCTCAACATCCTCTGCCACTTTTTTCAGAATGCCTTTCAGCTTTTTGTCTGTCATTTTGTCTCCGATCAGCCGGACGGTACGGCCGATGGGAATTCCGGACTGGAGGATAATGGAAAACTGGGCGCACATCAGGGAAAAAGCTTTGGCGTTCAGGCGGTTGCCGCCGATTTCCATGCTGAGAAGCCCGGGCTTCTTCTCTTCCACCTCTGTAAGCTTCAGAACAATATCGCAGTCCTGCTTGATGCGGTCAACCGCGTCAAACTCATTGAAGCCCTCTACCACGCCAGAGACTTTTACTCCGTCTTTGGAGATGGCTGTGTATTTGTAGGTTGCCAATTGTTGTCCACCTTTCTTGCGCAGTTTTTATGCCACGCAGCCTTTAAGTCACTTCATAGCTAAGCAATATGCAGTGAAGTGCTTTTTTCAAATTCAAATTTTCACTTTCCGAAACACTGAAAAATTATATATGCATCTAAAGTCCTTTATGCATTCTTCTTCACATAAGCCTGGTCGTGACTATACTCCACAGCCACAGCCTTGTCGATCTGTCTGGAACGTACCAGGCTTACCAGTGACTGGTCCATGGTCTGTCCGCCGATTGCCGCACTGGTGGCAATGGCGTTGGCGATCTGAGGGGTGTTTCCGCCGCGGATCATGTTTCGGATACCGTCGGTTACAACCATAACCTCACTTGCCAGCACACGGCCGCCTGTTTTTTTCTTCACAAGCTGCTGGGAAATAACAGCCATCAGGGTCATGGAAAGCTGCAGACGGATCTGGTTCTGCATTCCTTCCGGAAAAACCTGCACCATACGGTCAATAGCGTCGGAAGCACTGCCTGTGTGCAGGGTTCCGAATACAAGGTGTCCGGTCTCAGCTGCTGTGATTGCAGTTTCAATGGTATCCTTGTCTCGCATTTCACCGATAAGGATTACGTCAGGGTCCTCTCGCAGACTGGCACGAAGACCTTCGGAAAAGCTTGCAGTGTCTTTGCCAACCTCACGCTGGTTGATAACACAGAGATCCGGGGTGTATACATACTCAATCGGATCTTCCAGAGTTACAATGTGATTTTTTCTGGTGTGATTGATTTCGTCCAGCATGGCTGCCAGAGTGGTGGATTTACCAGAACCAGTCTCGCCGGTTACCAGGACGATTCCCTTGTGGAGGCTGGTGAATTCCAGCGCAGAGGGAGGAAGTCCCAGAGAGTCCAGTCTTGGAATGGATTCGCTGAGCAGACGGATGGCTGCGGAAACTTTGCCCTGCTGTTTGAATACATGGCATCTGCAGCGGATTCCTCTTATTTCACGGGAAAAATCAAGTTCTCCGGTATATTCCAGTTTTTCGTACATAGCGTCTTTCGCCAGGTCCTGGCAAAGCATATCGCAGTCTTTTTCTGAAAGGCGTTCCTCTGCCATGTTCTCCAGCTGGCCATCCAGACGGTATTTCGGCGGCAGGCCGCATACCAGATGGATGTCGGATGCGCCGCTGCGGCGGGCTTGTTCGGTTAGGTCTTCTATGTTGTACATGATTTTGGTCTCCTGACTTTCTGTATTTTAGTGAGATAAAAGTTCTTCAATGCGGACGCATTTGGACAATGTGTATTAACTGAAACTTCAACGCATTAAATAGCAATTTAGTTAACTAAATGGATTACTCCTCTTCTGCTTTCTTCATATCCCCGGTTTCGTAAATGACTCGCTGCACTTCCTCGGCAGTGGTAATTCCCTCTTCCACCAGCTGAATGGCATTTTCACGCAGTGTCTTGAACTCGCTGTGGGCGCTGGCCAGTTCCTGTTCGATGGCAGGTCGTCCAACCTGCTGGGAAATGAGGGGGCGGATTTCCGGGGTGATTTCCAGGATCTCGAATACACCGATTCGTCCGCGGTAGCCTGTATTGAAGCAGTCTGCGCAGCCCTCGCCCCGGTAGAAAATATGCTTGTGCTCTGTGCTGAGGCCAAGGCGTCTTACTTCCTCGTCTGTCGCCTCATAGTTCTTTTTACACTTGGGGCAGATCCGACGGACCAGTCTCTGGGAAATAACGGCGCGGAGAGCGGTGGCGATCAGGTACGGCTCAACGCCGATATCCTCCAGACGTTCGATCGTTCCCACAGCATCGTTGGTATGGATTGTGGAAAGCACAACGTGTCCGGTGATTGCGGCACGCATACTGATCTGGGCGGTCTCACCGTCTCGAATCTCTCCGACGGCAATGATATCCGGGTCCTGACGAAGGATGGCACGAAGACCATTGGCAAAATCCATGCCTGTTTTCTCATTGATCTGCACCTGGTTTACTCCGTCGATGTTGTACTCAACCGGATCCTCCAGAGTTACTACATTGACTTCCTCTGTATTTAACTGGGAAATCATGGTGTTCATGGTGGAGGATTTACCACTTCCGGTAGGGCCGGCGATCAGAATAACACCGCTGGTACAGTGGATAGCCCGCTGGTATTTCTTCAGGTTGTCACCCATAAGACCGATGGAATCCGGAGTAAGATAGCCGGCTCTTTTGTCCAGAAGACGGGCTACGATTTTTTCTCCATATACAGTAGGAAGAGAGTTTACACGAAGGTCAAACTCACGCTTCTTATTCTTAACATTGAATCGTCCATCCTGTGGAACACGGCGTTCTGCAATATCCATTCCACTCATGATTTTCAAGCGGGAAATAACGGAGTTCTGAAGGTTCTTGGGAATCGTCAGAATCTTACGGAGCACACCGTCAATACGCATGCGCACCTGAAGCTCTTTTTCCTTTGGCTCAATGTGTATATCACTGGCGCGCTCCAGAATGGCACGCTCGATAATGGAGTTTACCAGACGGATGGTCGGCGCATCGTTAATGTTGTCGTTGAGGATGTTTCCTGTAAACTGCGCTTCTTCGCCATTGTCCTCTTCGATCGGAGCCTCACGCTTCATGGCCTCAATAGCCCTTGCAGCGCCTTCGTTTCCGTAAAGGACCAGGATGGCATGCTCCACGCCCTCTGTGGTAGCAATCATCGGAACAATCTTTTTACGGACTGCTTTCTTAACTTCCTCGATCGCATAGAAGTTCATAGGGTCGCTCATGGCCAGATAAAGCTCGTCCCGCTCCATGCGGACCGGCACTACCTGGAACTGTTTCGCAATGTTTTTCGGAACAACCTGTGCCATGGAAATAGGAATAGTGGTTTTCGAAAGATCTATGTATTCAATACCCAGCTGAAGACGAAGTGCCTCGATCAGCTCTGCCTCTGTGATGATTCCCGCTGAGATCAAAGCCGCTCCAAGCCGTTCCTTGGTCTCCTTCTGCCTCTGCAGTCCCATATCCAGTTCTTCCGGTGTAATCGTCCCCGCCGCGATCAGCAGGTCACCAAGACGTTTGTATGCCATGTGGGGGTCTCTCCTTTGCATTTATATTCGGTATGTGATTCATGTTTAAATCTATCTATAACAAATTTGTTGCAGCTGTTCAGGGCCTTTACAGTTACATGTTTCATAAAACAGTACCAGCTGAATAGTTGCAATTAGTCTTATTTTCTTTTTTATAATTGGTCTAATTTTATATCGTTTACTGCTATCACATCAAATTTGTTGGTAACAATCTTTTTGCCATCTTTATCTGTGATTTCAAGAATTACATGGAAGGTAGTTCCTTCCAGTTTCACACTTTGAATTGTTGCTTTCAGGTCAAAGGAACTGTAACTGGCAGAAGAAATCAGTTTCTGCCAGTACAGGGAACCATCCTCTGCGGTTAATTGAACCGCTATTTCCCCCCCTGCTGTTCCATCAATTTTATTTTCATTTTCATCTATAGCAGCAAAAGCACTTTCTGTTTTTCCGTAAGTCGGACTGAAATACTTAAGTACCGTTCCATCACTGCCTTTATTAACACTTGTTGTATATCGAAGCTCTTTTTCAATTACATTCGTTAAGGTGGAACACAGCTGCTTTGCGTGGGATCTGGTCAAAGATTCATTATACATCCGGGTGGCAAAAGCCATTCCCTGCGTCATAACCTGACTTGCAAGCAGCAGGATAACGGTCGCCGCCAGCAGCTCCCCAAGAGAAAAGCCTCGTTTGTCAGACAGCAGTTTTCGTATTCGGTTTTTCAATTTGATTTTCGCTGTATTTTTCATGCCTTTCTCCTGTAAATGTGTTTCTGCTTGTCCTGTTTACAGCAACATGCTTCCCAATGCACAGAAATTATACATTCTCATATTTTCGCGCCACAGCTCGCGAGTTTTCTGTGAAAGCTTGAAAATTCAATTTATTTTATAATAAATATAACTCTTTTCCAGACTGTTTGCCTGGGACTGATATACCTGCACCGGAATTTCCGCACTTGATGCACCGCCGGCACCTCCTGTGGCATTCTCTTCTGAAAGGATCACTTTCGTAGAATTGGTTCCTGTGCTTACCTCTGCTCCTGTTTGTCTTGTCTGAAAAGAGGTATCTGTATTGTCCGCCTGCTTGTTTACACGCGCAGTCGTCACAACTGCTCCTGCCAGCATCAGCACTGCAAGGGACAAAATGATCATGGTAACAAGAGTCTCTGCAATTGTTTCACCGGCTTTACTTTGCAGTTTCTTTTTTAATCTTAATCCTGATTCTTTCATTATGAATCTCCCAAAGTACGTTCTGTGTCACCGTAAAAAATGTCTTTTGCTTCCCAGGTGTATTCATACGTGGTAGCTTCAGTGCTACCATCATTTGTTGTCGTCACTGACTGTCCGGTTTGCTTTACTTTTCCAGTTAAACTAAGTATCACCCGGCTGGAATCACTTCCATTACCAGTACTTAACCTTACAGTAATATCATAGGTAACTTCATTTGCTTTCGTATCGTCAGTGCTTTTCATACGCTTAATGGTAAATTCTGCATTTACGTTTTCCAGGTCATTGAATTGAGTAACCGCCGTTTCAGATCCCGATCCTGAAGTTGATAATGTCAGCTTTTTGGTAAGAGTATCCATTTTTTCTGTTGCTGCAACATTTTCATTTTGAGCATCCAATTCCTTCAGGTAACCTTGTATCAGATCGGCAAAATCTGTCGGCGTCGCCAAAGAAGAGTTGAGAACTTCAGATGAATTCCAGTTTTTGTTTGTCTTTATATTTGCACCCGTTGTATCTTTTTTTACTGTAACCATTGCGGACAGCTTTATATTAATAATAGAATCTCTTAGCACCTGTGCCGCACTGGTACAGCTCAATTGATTCTGCTCCGACTCCCGGTCCGATGCCACTGTTTTCACAGTAGTCACTGCGCCTTCCAGCATTACCACACTCAGAATAGATGCCACCAGGAAAAGTAACAGCCCAAAGAAGATAGAGGTACCCTGTTCTGATTTTAATTTCTTTCTTATTTTTTCTCTCAGCATTTCAGGTACCTCCTTTCTCTTAAAATCCACTGTCTCCGCTTTCCCAGCTGCCATCATCTTCGGAAAAATCATCCGGGGATTCATTTGGTATAATGTCTATTGTATCGTTATTCTGGTCTTCCCAGCCCGATGCAGCGTCCGAACTATAGTTTGCACTGTCTGCACTGCTGCCAGCCCAGTCAGCTCCTGTTTCTGAGTCAGAAGGATCTGTGGATACCGTCTGCCCACTTTCTAATCCTATCACATTTATCCAAGTGTAGCTGGTATATTCTACGCCTTTATACGTGTAGGTTCCTTTCACAGTAAGTGTTGCCGGAACAAGAGACTCAATGGTTACAGTAAATTGATTGTCTGATATTTCTGATACAGTAACCGCACCAACCGGATCTTCTGTTATAGTCCAGGTCATCATTGACGCAAAGTTCTTTGATGGTGCTGTATCTGCATAGACTGCAATTTTCTGGTCACCTGAGGTCTGGACATTCTGTCCTTCACTGATTTCCACTTCGAAGCCAGAAGCAGTTTGGGGATCTGACTCAAATCCACCTACATCATCCAGATTTTCTGTGTCCACGTCGGCTTCCAGAGATTCCATTGAAATACCGCTTTCTTCACTTTGTGCCGCATCCTCTTCAATTGCCACTCCACTGCCATCTGATGAAAAACCATCCGCACCCACTTCTGCTGTACTTCCGGAGGAACCAGCTTCCTTTACACTAAGTGCCTGTGATGTAGGCACTGCATAAAGCGTGATTTTATCTGATGTCTGGTGAAGTTCCCCTTTTATTTCTGCGGAGTCAGAGTATACCGTAAGATCCGCTGTTACTGTCAACGTGAAAGAGGCCTGGTATTCCAGTTCTATTTCCTGATTATCTACAGTCTTGCGTACTGTTGCTCTCACAGTAATAACCGTGGTTCCTGTTTTCAAGGCCTCAACTGTAGCAACGTAGCATTTCTCTGTTTCAGAGTACTCCAACTTTACAATTTGCGCAATATAATCTTTCTGATCAGAGGTCTGGGTTTCAGTCTGTACATTGTCGCCTGCTTCACTGGCGGATACAAATGTTTCTGTGCCATCTGAAATCTCAACGCCTTCAGAGAATCCATCTGACCAGTCGGACTGCTGTGAAACTGCCGCTATCGCAGTGTCATCTTTATCATCTCCATTACTGTATTCCACTGTGAAACCATTATTCAGAGTCAGCCCTTTACCAAGACTGTCGTCACCAACCAGGTTACTATCCAGATAGAATGTTTTCAATGCCCTTGGCGGATTGCTGTCATCTGTCTGCTCCAAATCCATGTCTTCGAAAATATCCATGGTCGCGCGGCTTTCTCGCCAGAAAATACCCTCCAACGGCCATGCACCGTAGTGAACATTTACGCTGGTTCCACGCTTGGTTTTCTGTGTCAGAATCGTTGGGAACGGATAGTTCTCACCCTCCAGGTCGGTGCGGTTGCCTGGGAAGGAGTATTTACCGTCTACATCCTGATCGTTTTCTTCGGTAGTGACCTTAGCAAATGTACCTCGAATAGCATATTTGTCCTCTGAATCAACTGACTGATTCAAAAGTTCAACAAAACTTCCAGTTACTCTTATTGCATTTTCACCTGTTTTGCCTCCAATTGTGGAATCCACATCTTTCTCTCCGGACATTTCAGCCCAGCTAAGGGGGATTGCCGTGTCGTCAATATTATTCCAGTTCTTACCAGCCATATACTCATGACGTATTACGGGAATGTTATCCTCATAATAATAACAATTAGTTATCTGTATTCTTACATGATAATTACTTTCTCCCCAGTCTTTATATTTTTCATCATGTGTTTCTCCGTTACTTCCAATTGGTTCAATGGATGTAATTCTCTTTGCCTTATCAATTGGCATCTTAATATATGTATAACAATTTTGGATAATCGTTGTCGCGGTCTTACATTGCTCAGCATTTCCTCTTGTATCATCGCTGGCTCCTTCTATACCAAGAATAGAATTACCTAACAGTTCCAACAGGTTTCCTTTGTTTTTGATATAAATACCACCCGATATTCCTGCCAGCATCAGTCTGGTTCCTCGCTTTTGGAGACAGGTATCCGTACAGGTTATTTCTCCTCCTGTATAGCAATTAGAAATCACACCGCGCATACTGCCAACCAGACCGCCAACTCTTACAGATTCTGTTCTGTTATTCTCAGTCATATTAATTATAATCGTATTAACCGCAGTACACTCACGCAAATCCATTGTGCTCATTCCAAACATTCCACCAATACTGGAATCACCATAGGCACCTTTATCACTGTTATCCTGAATTGTATAACCTGATACTGTACAATTTGAAATTTTTACATTTTCAGCAGAATTTCCCTTTCCGACAGCAGCAAGTCCGCATAAACCACCAAGGACATGCCAGCCCCTCTCTTTACCACTGTATCGTTGAATATAATTTCCTTTTTCCGAATACAAAATTACATTGCTAACTTTAGCTCCTATAATACTTCCAAACAATCCAGTAACTGTATTCTTACTGTTTATTTCAATATTTTTAATGGAATATGTATTTCCATTATAAACACCATTAAAATAAGAAATACTTGCATCTGCGTCTACTACATTCGCAGAGCTTTTCGAATCATACATAGAACCAATCTGTGTAAAGAAAACGTTTCCGCCATCTGGTGCAGATGTCATATTCGCGTCTACATCATGACTTTGAATCCAGTTGTAATCTGCACTTACCGGAGCATCATTTCCCGTCATATATCCCAGATACGAATATTTATCAACAAGCTCCACATCATCTGTCGTATCCAATATCTTCGTCGCAGTCCCAGTTTTATAATTCCAGTTCAAATACTGCAGCTGCTCCGCAGAACGAATTTCGTATTCTTTGCCGTTTTCTCCGGGCATTGCTTCCTTGGCATTTACCTGGACTTCGAAGCCGTCTTCCAGAACGGTTACAGTAGCGGACTGAATTCCATCATAATCTGGAGAATTGCTGCCATACTGCATTGCATTTGCAAAAAACGGGTTGATAGTAAAGGTATACAGCTGGCTGTTATAACTAAACTGCCAGATACCGTTTGCAGTTCGGTCGTTAGCTGTCATTTTCATATAACAACTCGTATCTGAGCTGCGGCTTATTCCAATCGCTGGGGCGGTAGTGTATGCCACAACAGTCACTCCGTCCAGCTGATTCGTCAGGTTCTCAGAAGCCTGGGCATTCTCACTATCTCCAGCCTGGAAACAATACATTGTCGGATCAGGTTCGGCACTGCCGGTAGCATAGTAATATCCATATCCGTATTCCGTGATTCTTCCGCCATCATCATGACGAGTACACAAGGTACTGTCTCCTACCTTGTCCAAAACTGAAGTAGGATCCTGACTGCTGGCTTTATAACCGATATAGGAGAAATGGTAGCCGTCATTGGCTCCTCCTTCCTCATGTTCCCAGTAAATGACACCAATGCTTCCCAGGTTAACCGGGATCTGCCAGTTGCCGTAATGAACCTTTTTACCCTCTTGGGTTACTACTGCATTAAAAGGATAATTTTCTTCATCAGTTGCTCCGTTGCACCGGGACTCGTCTGCCATAGTTCCTTTCATTGCCTTTTCCACCATTTCCTGATATGTAACATGGATGCCAGCGCCCTGATCATTGCTAAACGGAAGCATATTATTCAGATACCGGAAAGTCCCCCCGCTGAGGTAATAACAGTCAGAAGAAACAACACCGCCGCCTTTTGGTGAAAAGCCATAGGTTTTGGAAGTTCCGGCTGCGCCCAACGCAACCGCACAATAATCGCCTCTTAATACACCTGTATTTTTTGCAGTAAATCCACCGATCGTACAGTTTGCACCTTTTGAATATTCAATTGATACATTTCCAACTGCATAGCTGTTTCGAATCAGACCAGAACCAATATTTTCGCCTGCAAAACCACCCAGATAAGCATTTCCGTAGAGCACACTTGCATTCACTGCCGGAGCATCCACTTCACTATTATAGATATTTCCCTGGTTACTGCCAGTCAGTCCGCCTATATAAAGAGTTCCGTTTCGCTGAACATACACAATTCCGTCACGTCCCATACTGTAACCGCAGACTGCACAATTCTGAATGGTTCCCTTGTTAATTCCCGCCAAAGCCCCCATATAAACATTACGGTTACTTCCGATCGTTCCAGTATAGCTAAGGTATGGATTACTTACCTCTGTGGTTCCTGTAAAATCGTTATTCTCCCAGTCAGACACAAGGAAAACATTCTGTATGGATCCCTGATTTTCTCCAGTAAATCCAACCGCTGTACCTTTTGTGGCAAAGCTGATTCCACGGATTTCATATCCTCCGCCTTTGTAGGTAGATGTAAAAGGTGTGATTGTTCCATCTTCCGCTACCCCCACAGGACTCTGGACAGTTACCGCTTCCTGAACACCTTCATAATTTTTCCAGTCATATGGCGCATAATCAATATCCCTTTCTTGGATAAAGGAAATTCCCTTTAATAAGGATGCATAATCCTGATAGTATAAGCTCATGTGATAAAGCTGTCTAGGTGTGCGGAGATAAATAGCTAAAATATTATTCGGAGCCTGATCTGCAGCTTCTACTGATTTGGCAAAATGGGGATTGAAATAGAATGTCTTTCCAGTCATCACCTCTGTGGTCTCATCACCGTCAGCCTGTGCTGCAGTCCCCTCATCGTTAAGTTCCGCATCTGATGCACCTTTTACTGTCAGCTTCTGGTAGTAAACACCCTTGATTGCCTGAGCATTCATAATTTCTTTTGGCAATGGGAAAATAACGTAAGTCTCCTCTGATTGCGCAGTATCGCCATCATTTACAGAAACTTCGAACTTCTCAGTTTCCGTACTGTTGCAGTCAACCTTCCATTCTTTCAGCTTGTCTGCATCCTCACTGTTCTGATAACTGACAATAAAGCCAGACAATGTCTCAAGCGCACTCTTCGCATATACAATACCGTATCCATCTCCAACGACAGTCAGACTATCTGATAAAGAGGACTGGACATTTCCACCAAAGAAGCCGTATTCTCTGGAATTTGACTCATTTATTGCATATTTCTCATAGTATACAAGGCTTCCTGCCTCATAGCTTGCCTGCCAGTCTCCATAATGAGAAATATCTTTCAGAGATGGATAGGAATAGCTTGTGAGACCCTGGTTTCTCAGATTGTAGGCATAGGTTGTGGTGGAAGTGGTAAAGGAATTGCTGCCATTGTTGTTCAGCTTCTCTGCCATTTTAGCTTTATTACTAAAAGTTAAATAATCCACAGCCTTGCCATTGTCATTTTCCACATTTTTTCCCTTATTTAAATAGTAGACATTTTTCAGAGTGCCTGGGCTGACAGCATATATTACAGGATTGTTGTTACTTTCGCTGTTTTCCAGGTAAGTAGCAACTGTATAGCTGTTTTTTATCTTGAGAGCATTACTGTCAACAGAGCTTGCCACAAGGCCACCGCCGTGATTGGCTGGATTCTGATACCCTGCCGTATAGCAGTACTCAACATTTACGCTGCCACTGTTTACACTTCCTATCAAACCACCTGTTACATCTCCGGTCAGGTAAGAATCTGCATAACAGTTTTTTATATTCACTGCACAATCCGCCTGTCCGATCAGACCTCCTACCGTACCGATAAGATCACCTGTTGTACCGTTCTCTCTGCCATCCATAACTGTTGCTGCAAAACTGTTGACTATTGTCACAGAAGAGCCTGATTCTGCCACACTGTTAGTATGTCCGATCAATCCACCCTGAATTCCGGCACCGCTGATCCAGACATCGTTCTCATTCTTTCCTTCTATATCTTCTGTGTCCAGATATACCTCACAATTGGTTATTTTCGCAGAGCCTGTGGTCTCACCTGCGATTGCACCGACACTTACCTTCTCTTTTCCTTCACCGGTAATTGCTATGGTGGTTCCTGCCAGACGCAGATTCTCCACCGTCATAGAATCCTTCAACACGGCAAACATACCTGCGCCTTTTCTTTCTGTACCTGCGATTTTCACGCCTTCCTTCACAGTCAGGTGATAGATTATTGCAGTTCTTTCTCCGGAAAATTTCTTAAGATAAGTGTTTGTAATGGGAGTAAATGCCTTATCCCCATAACAACTGTACCAAGAACTGGTGTCCCCTTCTTCTTTATCCTCCTGCTTTTCAAAGTGAACAGGATTTTTCACAACAGCTTCTGTTATGCCCTCTGTTACGCCAGATGCCAGATCAAGATTCTGTAAATGTCTTCCATAGTAAACAACAGCTTGATTGGAAGTACTCTGATCAGCAAAAAGACTATTGGTAGTACATTCTGTAGCTAAGCCATCAATCTTGTAATTGTCACTTCTAACTGTTATTTTGATATGAAGATTTGTTCCTGCATTTAATGGGGTTATCTTTCTGTTTGCTAACTGTTGATTTTTTTCACCATATATTGACACAAATCTGGAAGCCTCATTTTTCAGATCATCCAAAGTAATTTTCAAAGTATAGCTTCTGCCCACAATTGAACTTTCTTCATTGCTATCTGCCTTCTCCTGATCCGCTGGAGATTGATCTGCCAGATAAAGGTCATCCGCAGTATGAACCAATTTATCTCCAACCGCCTTGTATGACAAATTCAGCTTATTCCCCTGATCATCGCTGAGAACTACGTCAAAGCCCAGCTTCTTGTCATCCTGTCCCGGCCGCATACAAGTAATGGTTGCAACCAGTTTTTCCTCATTTGTAACCGTGATCTTCGGGGCAAGCACTGCTGTATTGCTGCCGTCCAGTGCATCTCCGCCGTAATATCCGATTCTTGCGCCATCGCTGAGACGATTGTCTTTATAGCGGAAGCTGTCATATACATTTGGATCATATGGTTTGATACTATCTGACTCACTATAAAAAACAGCATATACGCTAGCACTTTCCGGGTTATATTCTACCACCCAGTAGTTATTGTAAAGTTCGCCATCTACGGTATCAGTTGTCACCAGTACACTGGCCGCCCTTGTTGTGTCTGCTTTTTCAGTGGAAAGTGCGTAATAAAGCTTCTGTTCCTTGGTGGCATCTGAGGGCGTCCTTCCCATAGCTTTTGCTGTTTTTTCCCCGTCATAAAGGCTGCTGTTACCATTGCTCTGCAGCTTCACCAGATTATTCTGCACCGCCGTATAAATCAGCTCTGCCTTATTATCCAGAGCTTTCTGGCGCAGGTTCTTCCTTATGGAAAAAATCGCAGGCACAGCAATGGCCATGAGGATAAGGAGTATTGCCACCGTGGCCAGAACCTCTGCTAATGTATATCCTTTTTTCTTTTTATTATAAAATGGGTTCATGGTTTCACCTCAATATTTTTATAATATCTTCGAAGCTTCCTAAAAATAATTATTGTTCGCTTGAAAATACTAACCGCTCTGCGGAATGCTCCCTGCGTTCAATAATCAGAAATGGACAGACTTCGACATATCTCATTATAAATCATGGGTTAGTCTTTCGCAACTGCTAGAATATGAAAAGAGTATGCGAACTACGGCATTTTTGTCATTTATTCCGTGCGAAAAATAAGATAAACAAGTTTCTCCCTTCCTTTTCCCCTTGAAATCCCCCTGTCGAACTGGTACTATTATAGGTAAAAGATTGACGAAATAACTGCAATTTTGACTTGAAATATCGGAATTAGGAATGGGGTAGAGAGTTTTTGATGAAGTCTTTTAAAGTCAGCATCATTTTACCGGTGTATAACGTGGAAAAATACCTGAGCGCGTGCCTGGACAGCTTATTGGCACAGACACTTGAGGAAATAGAGATCGTAGCTGTCAATGATGGCAGTACAGATGGAAGCCTGCAGATTCTGCAGGCTTATCAGTCGTTAAATCCGGAGAAGCTTTTTATATTTTCCACAGAGAACCACGGCGTCAGCAGGGCACGAAATTACGGTTTTGCCCATTCCCATGGAGAATATGTCTGGTTTGTAGACAGCGATGACTTCGTAGAGCCTGACGCCTGCAGACTTCTTTATGAAAAAGCTACCGCTGACGGAAACGACCTGGTTCTTTTCCGTTACTATAATGTAGACTCTGAGACCGGAGTCCGTAAGGAATACATTGCATCCTGCCATAATCAGAACTTCCGCGTTGCAGACAAGCCTTATGAATTACCTGCGATTTCTCCATACCCATGGATCAAGTTCATTCACAGAGATCTGTTTAACGGACTTTGTTTCCCGGAAGGAATCCGGTTTGAAGATCTTCCGGTGGCCTATCTTCTGGCTGTGAAAGCCCGTTCCATCGGATACGTGGATCAGTGCTTCTATAATTACAGAAAAAATGTAGGATTCCTCAGCCGTCTCACGCCTTCCACCCTTCACATCCGGAATGCCATTATTTTTATGAAGGAAGAAATGGAGAAGCTGGGGCTGTTTGAGCAATATCAGACAGAGCTGGATTTCATTGCTGTGCGCCATTTTTTCTACCGTTTCTGGAAGCTTCTCACCAACTATGAGACTGACCAGAAAGAACTGAAGCTGCAATTGATCAATGAGCTTTTCGATTATATGGAATCCAATATTCCAGACTGGGAGAACAATCATTATGTCCGATATTCACTTCCGCCACATATTGGGCGACTGCTCTGTCTTTATGGTTCCAGACAGGAAATGATCTCTTTCGTAGAAGCCTGCAACGGAATGACCGTACAGCAGCAGAAAGCCTGGATAAAGGATTACAAGCTTTCTCACAAAACATCTCCCAGCTATCAGCCTGCTGAGATGATCCACCGGGAAAAAACTTCCTCTCAGTTTTATGGCTTTGCCTATACCGGAAGCCTTGCTCCTGATCCGGAGCAGATTCTTCTGGAAGCCAGCCGTGGAAAAGAAATTCCTACCTGGATATTGAAATTGCTTGTGCATCTTCTGAGGAATTTTGGAGAACACCAGATCATTGTCTCCCTGACTCAGGAGAAGCATGCCTTGTTCCAGGCTCTTCTGAACCGCTATCTTTCCGACAGCACAGCTCTGTCTGAGAATATTACTCTGGTGTGCCCGGACAGCGAAGAATACGGCAAGGCACTTGCACTCTCCGGCTACGTGATCACAGACGGACCTTTGCCCTACTATTTCCGGAAGGAAGAGGGGCAGTTTGTGTTGCTTTACTGCGGACACAATCTGTATCCGGAAACCGTTCTGAACACACCGGATTCCACCGCTGATACAGGGCTTTGGCAGCATACTATGTTTATGGCAGACTGCCTGTATTTTAACAATGTACAGAACCGGGATATTTACCTGCAGGAATGTATGACAGCTAATATCTGCAAAACGCCTTACATTATCGGTTCTTCCACCCACATTCCGGTGATTCCCAATGAATCACACAGGGAAAAGCTCCGCCGCAGCTTGCAGATGGATTCCATGCAGACTATTTTGTATGCACCGCTGCTTCCAGGGTCCTATATTGCAGACACTGAGCAGGCATTCCGGAATTTCATGGCAGCCCTCTACATATTTGACTGTGAACTTTCCGATCATCAGGTTTTGTATCTGCATCTGGACCATGAAAGGGAAATTGATTTTTCTGAATTTAGACATATAAAAGAAATGCCAAAAGATTTCGATGTACCGGATTTCGCTGCGGCGTGTGATATTTTTATATCGGATTATCACAATGCACTTTCTGCCAGATTCACCACAGGCACACAGATTCTACGATTTCTGTGCGGTACATTTCTTCGACACGAAAATGCAACCAGTGACCATCAGACTGTACCAGCTGCTCCTGTCCTGCAGGAAACCACTTCCTGTCTGCCCGAGAGCTCTGGAGCCTGTTTAAAAAATCATTCCTGCAATCTGCACTCCACACTTTGCGATGTATTTCACCCGGAATATCCTGCATTTGATAATGTGCCGGAGTTAGTACGATATATCAGGCAGTTAGAACTGATTTCTGAGAAGATGCCCGCAAATGAAGCTTTGCATTTTGAACCTGTCGACCAGTTTACTTCCAATACAGGTCATGGGTTCGATTCCCAGGAATACGATTGGAATTCTTCGAAAAAAAGCTCTCTGCAAATGGAAAACAATCATGATTTACAGACCACAAAGAATTCCTCCGGAGAAGCCACTACTTTCGAGGAATCCCCACAATATCTTCTCACAGATATTGCAGATTCTCTCTTAAACGGACGACCGCTGCCCTATTATGCTCCAGCTTCTTCCGATGATGTACCGGCACCGCGCACACGCGTCCTGTTCTTTACAGGGCGGAAGCTTTCCCAGAATCTGGTTCGGGATTTTAATGCCCTGGCAGCACAGGCACCGGAAAAAGAATTCTGGCTTGCATACAATGATTTCCGCAATACAGACTCTGCCAAATATCTGGCACAGTTATCACCTGACTGTTCCAGCCTGCCATTGAAGCCGGATCCCGAGAAAGGTAACCGCTGGAAGCTGGCAAGTGTGCTCACCAGCCGGATGGGACTTTTCTCATTTTATCCCTTATCCCATATTTTGGACTTGGGGAAGGAAGAATATAAGAAGTGCATGGGAGAGACAAGATTCGATGAAGTCGTAATCACTTCCACAGATAGTATAAAAACGGTTGCTACGCTTCTGGCTGCTGCGCCAAAAGCGTCCTATACTTTTGACACCTTTAACCCAGAGCGCTACAGTACCTCAAGACCTTACAGGCACCAGATTGCATTTCTTTGCAGAATGTTAAAGGATACAGGAAGTCTGGAATTGCCTGCCGAGCTTACCGGATTGAAGCTGACGCAAAGCTCTGGCAAAAATAAAGATAAGGGAATGCTCTAGAGCGTGTTTGAAAAAGGCTTTCTGCAAGATGTACGTCACAATTTGTGGGAATGCTTTTTTATAACCCATTCCTTACGAAAGGATTTACCTATGAAATTAACCACTATCATCCCGGTTCACAATGCTGAGAAATACATCACTGCCACTTTGGACAGTGTATTGAAGCAGGATCTGGGAAATCCAGAGGAGCTGGAGGTGATCTGTGTGGATGACGCATCCACCGACGCTTCTGTTGCCCTCATAAAAGATTACCAGCAAAAAGACTCCCGCATCCGCCTTTTCCTCAACGAAAAGACCCGGTTTGCAGGAGCCTGTCGAAATAAGGGAATCGAAGAAGCCCATGGTGATTACCTTCACTTTCTTGATGCAGATGACCTTGTAGAAAAAGGTGCCTACCAGAAATACCTGTCCATTGCTGAACAGGCGGGTGCCGACATGGTAAAGGGCTGCGCCGTCTGCTTTGACAATGAGACCGGCGAGCTTTCCGATACCCCGCTTTTTGCACTGTCTGATGTGCCCGCTGAGTGCTTCGATAAGGTTCTGAATTTCCACCAGGCTCCCGAAATTTTCAGCCACATCAGTGTAGTTCCATGGAATGCCATTTACAAACGAAAATTCATTTTGGAAAAGGGGCTTCGCTTTAACAATCTGATCTGTGTCAACGACCGCTCCTTCTACAGCGAAGCCGTATTCACTGCCGACAGGATCTGGCTCACCCACGAGCAGATTGTCCGTTACCGTGTGAATAACAGCGCATCCCTTGTAGGAAACCGTGCCAGAAACTTCCATTGTGAATTTGATTCCTGGCAGCTGATCATGAACCAATGTACCAAATACAATATTCAGGGCCGCGAGCTGGCCATCGTAATGGAGCGTGAGCTGATTGACATTTTTATCTGGTATCGCAAATACAAAAAAATCCCGGAGATTTCGGAAGAGATTACTTCGCAGACCCAGGCGTTTGCCCAGAAGCTTGACATTGCGCCTCTTGAAGCATTCCCGCCTTCTTTCAAGTGGTACTACGATTATCTCACTTTTCTTCCAGAATTTGAGAGCCTTACAAAAAATTATAACAATATTACCCAATTCAAAAAACAAGCCAGACTAATCATGCCCCAGTGCACCACCCCGGCTGACTTCCGCCACCGTATACAGGAAGCCCCCGCCACAGATAGTACCTCTAAACGGTCAGGTGTATTAAAAAAACTGCTCTCTCATTTTAAGCATTGACTCATCAGAAGCCACCAGTTCAGCTCAACATCATAAACTTAAGAAAAAAATGGAAAGGAATCTGTTCGCAGGTTCCTTTCATTGTGTTAAAATATAGGC
>OLSI01000794.1_pt1 | contig 24532 bp, 25 predicted proteins | sample 1672661 | NCBI WGS metagenome assembly OLSI01 (sample SAMEA3136711, study PRJEB25190) | human gut metagenome | biome: human gut; feature: human-associated habitat; material: faeces | place: Austria | collected 2013 | reverse complement strand
GGTTAAAATGGGGAAAACCTCATTTTAACTTGTACTAAATCTTGACATAGGACCATCTTTCTCTAATGTTTTTGCCACTAACCTTGTACATCCCATTTCCATCTCAGTAAGAGGAGTTTTGGATAAAACTGCCAGAGCAAGAGGCATTTCCTTGTCATTGCGAATTGGAAACAGAGCTGCTACGGGTTCCCGATGATGGGAAAGCATATAAAGAGGCTGACTGATATCCAAAACTGCTTCATTTCCGGAGGCGATATAAGGCTCCAGTTTTTCCGGAAGGGAAGTGCCTTCTGGGAGATATATCCCTGTTGCTGCAATGACATACTGGTCTGTGCAGATAAAGGCTCCGCGCTTGAGTGAGCTGTATAGAATGGAAAGAATGCTCTGGAGTTGTATAGTATCCTGCTGAGGCTCCCGACATTTCCGAATCCGGATTTCCTGATTGGATAATTCCACTTCCAGGGGATTTCCATTCTCTAATTTTAAAAGTCTGCGCAGTTTCGCAGGAATAACGATACGTCCCTGCGAATCTATGGTGCAGATATCTGAGTATTTCATATGTTCACCTTTCTTTCTAAAAGAAAAGAAGCAGCAAATGCCGCTTCCTTTGCATAAACTTTATGCGGCATAAGGCGATGCCTGTGCCGGGCTTTGATATTGTCCGTTTTGTTGGATTCTTTGAGACTGTTGTTCTGCATAAGCACGCTTCCCATTTGAAATAAGGGAAGGTGCCATACAGGATTCCCAGTTGGTAATGTAAGAATCCGTGCGTTTTAGTAACGTATACAGGTCCATATCCGTTAGCTGGATAAAGGCGTTCTTTTCTAAAATAAAACTCCCGGATTTCATATAAGATCCGCCATTTTGATTTTTGACCTTGATGCCTTTGCCATTTACGATCTGAATCCGCCAGGGGCTTTTCATTATCCGCCCATTTTGGTCACTTACATGCCGGGAAATAGAAAATTGCTGTGCAATGGAGTAGCCCTGTGCATCAGGATTTCCGTATATTTTGCTCAGCGACCATTCAAATTCTTGAAAGCCTGCGGTGATCCTGGTTAAGAAAAACTGGATCTGTTCCGGTGCCAGATTGAATTGGACGATGATATTTTTATTTCCGGTGCCATTGGAATAATCCTGGATAGTGATCCCAATCAGGGAGTTGACATTATGACCGTTTTCCTGGTACTCACCTTTGGCATGTATTTGAGCATAACTGGTCAGTGGTGCATACCTCAGCCTGTCATAAACAGCAATGAGTTTCCGATCCGTTTGCACTTTATAGATCTGCTCGGAGATCCGTGGTGATTGATTCTGATTCATGGATTTGCCCTTCTTTCTACTTCAGGTATTGTTTCACTAACAGTGTCATGTTTTTTGGTAAGTCTTCCAGCTTTGTAATATCCAGAAAGCCATCCTGATAGATCCGCTTGATATTTTCCTTATCATCTCCGATTGCTGCAGCAAAGAGCTTGATCCCTTTTTTGGAATACTCCTTTTTAATGCCACGCAGGTCGGCTTCTGCTTCAGTGCCGTAATAGCCGGTATCCGCAGGCTGCCCGTCAGAAATGATGATCAGAAGTTTCTGCTTTTCCCGACGTTTTGCCAGATGCTCCGCCACAAAGCGTAGAGCAGCACCATCACGATTTCCACCTCTTGCTGACATATCCATGAGCCGGTAGCGGTCTGATGTGTCGATCGAATCAAATTCTGCATAGGAATAAAGTTCTACGCCTCTGCCGCCAGTTGAATGGCCATATATAGTAATGGGCACCTGAAGGCTCTGGCAGAAATCATAAAGCACAATGGCCGTCTTTTTCGCATGTGTAATCCGGTCTCCCCAGCTCATTGATCCACTCTCGTCTACCAAAAGTCCTACTGCAAGTTTCTGCTCTTCAGAAGGAAGCCTGGTCCTGGTGAAAAAGGTTCCATCTTCGTGGTGCATTGCACGTGTATCCAGACGTTTTCCAAATTGCAGGTTCTTTAATTTACCGCCCTCACTTTCTTCTTTTAAAAGCGGTGCGATAGACTTCTGCAGGCGTTTAGACGCCCGGATAAGCATTGGTGCTACAGTTTGATATGATTGTTTTAGTGAATCCGGTACATATGCTATTCGGTTGATCGTAACATGAACTCCGGTATGAGCATTCCCATAATGGATATCGTTTGCTGCCTTCTGAAGTTCTTCGGTCATTTCCTGTTGATATTGTGTTTCTGCTTTCTCAGTAGCGATGCCATTTAGGATCCAGAACAGGTCGTTGGCAGATTTTTCATAACCGGTGCCAAGGTACTGGTGATTATAAGTAATTCCTGGAGTATTTTCGTCAAGGATGGTATTCGTTTTCGCAAGTGCAATCCGGTTTCCTTCTTCGGCTACAACATTTTGGGCAGCCTGCGTACTTTCCAGACGCATGGCAGGAGTAGACGGTAAGGGATTTGCTTTCTGTTCTTTTTTCCCTTCTTCTGCCTGCTTTGGCATAGTACCGCCTTTGCCGGAAGGCAATGGAGTGGCACCGTGGATCTGGTTACCCAGAAGTTCCTCTAACATCTGGCTTGCATCCGATGCAGAATGCTGCTCCATTCTTTCTTTTGTCTCTTCGATCAGAGGCTTGATGTATTCCCATAGAATAGCCACAATGTGATTAGAAGCGTGAAAACGGTCCTTTGTTTCATCTGAATAAATGGCATCATCTACATATGGCATGCAATCTTCCAGATAATCCAGATAAGGACCTTTATAACCTGACAGGTTATTGATGGTTCCCGCCCTGCAGTATTGAAGTAGAAGATTTGCCATGATTGCAAAATCAGAATACTTCTTTTCAATCTGACTCTGGATTGAAGGCATCTGTTCACACATCCGCAGGTTATTCAATTCAATCCCCCGACGGAAAGTACCCGGATGAGAAACACACATGCGTGCTTCGATATAGATATCTTCCAGAATGTTATTGATGTGAGAGGCACAGGATGCCAGAGTCAGGCAGGTCGCTTTATCTTTGCTATCCATAGCCTCCAGTATTTCTTCACAATTTGTCTGATAGGATAATTCCGTAAAGGAAGGATTGGATGGGTAGAAAGCTCCTTTTTCCATGCTGCCAAGATATAGTCCTAGGGCTGTAAAATCTGAGAACAGCAGGTGGGCAGTCTCATGCCCATTGAATCCGACAAGGCTTTCGGAACGGAGATACCGGGAAGGAAAACTCTGGGTGATTTCATTGGCAGCATTGATATGGATTTTATAGTTATCCGTATGTGCAATGCCTGCATCTGCCCGGGCATCCCATTCCATCAGAGCCTGAAGACCCTGACGGTAGCGGCCGGTAGCCGCTTTCGCCATAGAGGTCAGGTATTTTTGGTAAGCAGATGAAGTGAACAGTTCCTCGTCACTAATTGTAAGTTCCTGATCACGTATCATCTGTTTTAATTTTTTCTGATTGCTATTCAATTCTTATTCATCCTTTCTTTTTAAAATAATTTTTCAGTCAAAAGCTCTTCCATGGTGTATCCGAAATAGACTGCCAGATGGTAGACCACAAATACGGGTGGAAAGCCTCCTCCTAATTCATACTTACGGTAAGATTTTGTTGGAATATGCAGAATCCTTGCCAGGGTTTTCTGGGAAAGATTCCAGCGTGGTAGTTTCCGCAGATAATGGATATTTGCGGAGAAAATATCCAGCATATCTTCTTCTGTAATTTTTAAATTGTTATAAGGTTTTCTCTGTGTCAATGTACCAACCCTCCTATGCTGCAAGAATAGAATCCAGACAGCCGGTTTCCACTTCCGAACGGCTTTCTGCATCTGCAGATACCGAAGAGAGGATCGTGTAATGTGCTGCTTCCCGGACATCACCACAGACCATATAGGACTGCACCCAGGAAATCAGTTCACGTACACCGCAGCATCCGTCTGTGATCAGATTCTCACTGCAATATTCAGAAACTGCCTTGATAATCTGTGCCATAGTGCGAACCGTTTTTTTATCTGTGCATCCGGTAATCCCAAGAACACGCTGTACCAGTGTTTCTTCATCCGGTTCCTCCAGATCGATCACAAGATTCATTCTGGAAATGACAGACTGGTTCATCTGTTTACAGCCAGCATAATCATTGTTGGTTGTAACAACGATGGTCGTATCCGGATGACGTTTGATCACTTCCCCGTTTGGCAAAAAAACACTGTTGCACCTGTCAAGAAGGGAATTAAGTCCTACTAAAACACCGGGGTTTGCAATGACTGTCGGTTCCTGAATTTCGACCAAATAGCCGTGACGTATTGCTTCCACAAGAGGGGTGTCCACATATTTGAACTTCTGATGGGAAGATTGGTTCTTATAATGCTCATGCATCTCATCAATGATTGTGTCGATGAGCTGTTTGTATACCACATCCTCAGTTACTTCTTCATCATAAATGCCGGTCAGCTTCTGATAAGCAGTTGCTGGGTCTAACATGATATCCTGGAAAGATGGATATTCACTCTGAAGACTAGATAATTTTCCATCCACGTCCGGAAGGATCTGACCGAGCAGATCAAATATCTCCGTATTGGCAGAGCAGGTAATGCAACGATAGGGTAGGTGTAAGCCAGCAGCAATCGCCTTGGCACCTTCTGTTTTTCCGGTTCCTGCAGGACCCCGCAGAAGAAAATTCCGCATAGGAGAAATAGTGTTCGTTGTCAATTTTGCATGTTCACAGATCCGCTTGATCTCCGGCGGTATGATATACCATGGTTCCAGCGTTGGAACAGTAAGTTCTTCCTGGGGAGTGAGTATCCGAGATTCGGATAAGACGTATTTGTTTACAAAATCTTCTTTGGCAATGGCCTCCCAGTTTCTTTTTGTGGTAGAACCGGGAATCAGCACTTGAAAAGTACCAAAGAGCGTATTTGTAGGAGCGTAAGTACCCTGCTGTACTGCGAATGGTTTGAGTTTGGGAATAGCACCGTTGGAAGGAGTATCATTGGGAATCCCGCCGGTAGAAAGAGAAGTTCCGTATCGCAATCTGCGATAGATATTGTCACAAAGGACGGCTGCAGTTTTCACGGCTTCTTCTATATCCGTATAACCATTGTCACGGTGTTTTTTCAACTCCTGATAATATTCGTTAAACTCATCATCCTGCATAATGGTAGGGAGAAGCGCAAACAAAAGTGCAGCTCCACTGTTCTTATCTTCCTTCAAAAGATATTGGTCGGATATTGTTTCTGCATCTATTGGTTTAGGATAAATACCGGCAATGAATTTTCCGTTTGTTCGGTTATAGATCACCACATGAAGATCTCCAGTTTTGCTGGGATATTCTGCTATTGTATAATTATTCCCCTGGCTGCCAATTGCCCCGAGTTCTTCTGAAACGGTTCCACCGGGCGGATTTTCCAGTTCCATGTATGCAAGAATAGCCCGGAGCGTGGACGCATGAAGTGTCGAACGTTTCTGAGGCTGTGTGCAGTATTTGGAATAGACATCCTTCCTGATGGGATCATCCGTATAATCTTCAAAAGGTTCCGGAAGCTTTCGCTTGAAAGACCAGTTACTGATCAGGTTTCCATTTGGCATAGTGTTTCTCCTCCTTTTTTACATCCAGGATAATTCCAGAGTGTCTTCGGTTTCTTTTGCATTCAACTCATCGAGAATAAAAATATCTGTGAGAGCCGCCCAGTATTCTTTGGGTGGGAAATGCTCAAAAGTACCTTTGATTTCCTTGGAATCTCCATTTTTGATAAATATTTCTCCATTTTCGCTGACAAATAATTTTTGATGTCCTCTTGCCTGCAGATCTCCAATCAGATTGGAGAGTAATGGCTTGCCAATTAGGGTATACCAGGACTGGGGATCCACCTGACCGATGGAATCAGTGCCTGCTGGTTTTGCCTTTGGCTTTAATGATTCTATCGTCATCATAGAAAGTACCAGTTCTCCATATCGGTCCAGCCGGACTTCAGCAAAATGATATTCTTTCGTATGGAAGGTACGAATACGCAGGGCATTTCCATTCAGAAGACTGTCTACATTTGGTTCTTTAATAAATTCCCATGTGGCATCCGGATAAGCGGACTTCAGTTTCCCTGTAATCTGGTAACTGATCTGTCTCCAGAGCAGAGTTTCCATATCGGTGATACCGTCTAGATTCCCAGAGGAATATGCTGATTTTCGTTTGAGTGCCGGAGATGGGATGCGGGGAAGACGCGGGACAATTAGGAAGAGGAGACTTCCCCAAATACCTGCAATCGCAATGCCCGCAATTACTGACCGGTTTATATTCTCTGGAATAAATAGTAATGACAGAAACAAAACGAGAACAACAGATTTTAATATTTTTAAACTTTTACTTTTTTTCTTTCGTACTTTCATCGTATGATTCCTTTCCTGTAAACAAAAAAAGAGGAACCGCCATGCCCGATGGGTAAGCAATTCCTCAACCTGTTATTTCTTTTGGGTTATCCGTTAAACGGAAGCTGGTCAGCCATGCCTTCCGGTATTCCCTGAAAACCGTCTCCGGTAAAGCTACCTTGCTGTCCGTATGCCATGTTCTGCTGTGGATAATAGCTCTGCTGGTACATGTTGTTTCCAATCGGTCCAGAAGGTGGAGCTGCATAAGAGTTGCCCTGTGTTCTGGCACCTGCGGTGTTAGGTATACCTGCATTTTGATTTTCAGCACCATTCATGTAGCTGCCTCCCTGACCAGCGTGATTTTGATAACTTCCACTTCCTGGGGTAGCCGCACCTCCGTTGTTGTTATTAGGCATGCTATTGCCATTTTGATGCTTTCCAGTATTTCCGTTATTCTCATTTTCCGGCTTGTTGGAAAGGCAAAACTGCCAGTCCTTGACATTAATTTTGGCTCCAACTCCTGGCTGCCCTGCCTTTTGTCCCTGTTGATAGAGAAATGGATGGATCTCCAGATCTCCATAGACATAGATACAGGTTCCGGATTTTACACCGGCTTTGATCAGACGCTCTGCCAGGAACTTGTTAAAATAGCATTGATAGAACATGGACTCGTATCCATTCTGACCATTTTGTGTGTTCTGGCTCCTCTGAGAGGAAGCAAGATCCAGACTGATATACTCAGATCCGTTGTTCTTTCCTTGCTGCATGGCGGGATCCTTTGTTACCCTTCCCATAACATGAATAATCGCTGACATAAAAATTCTCCTTTCTGCCTCTTAGGGCTTTAAAATAATAAAAATGAATAAAAGAATAGGAAACCTGTATCCCAGATTTCCCATAAATAAAAAAAGAGCCATTAAGTGACCGCATAATACGGCTATCCTAATGACTCTAATTTCCAACATAAACTTACGTGTGTTCTGGAAGAATGGTCCAGACTCCCTGTAGGGGATAACACAAAAACTCAAGTACAGTATTATAGTAACACAAGATATAGTGAGTGCCAATTAATGAAACACTATATTTGGAATTTTGAATACATGATATACTGCATATTGAACTATGAAAGTGTAAGAGAATATAGTACAATAAAGGAAATGGTATTTTACAGAGCAAGGAGTGAAATGATGATAGAGGTCTTATTTGCAGAAAGTGAAGCGGGTTCTATGAAAGTTGCGAAAAATACAGTTATGTTTGGAAAAACAGATGGCCCCACTTCTGTCTGGATTGCTGGGAAAAAGAAATCTCCAAAACGGGAACACACCGGATGGATAGAAGGAACCTCTGAAGAAGTTATCTGTCTTGGATTCATGTTGGATATTGGTGATATCAGTGGAACGATAGACAGTCAGTATCGGAAAGACTTGATTTATTCCTTGTATGCTCAGGAGCAATGGGGAAAAGATCCGGAACTGGATGCAGAACTTCGGGATCTGACAGACTGCTATATAAAAGAGCTGAAGCGACTGAAGGATTATTTAGAAGCTGGAGAGCAGATTAGAGTGTGGTACAGTGAAGCACCTTATTCTATTTGTGGTTTTTATCAATTATGCAGTGTCCTGTCTCAATATGAAAATCAGATTCGAATTGTAAAACTGCCACAGCATTGTATTCGTGATAATTTGATCATTTCTTATAAAAACTGGGGTGAGGTAGCGGCTGAAGAATTTGCAGGATTTCTGCAATATGAAAAAGAGTTATCCAGAGAAGAACTAAGACTTTACAGTTCATTGTGGAGTGAACTGAAGGAGGATAATAGCCCTCTGCGTGCAGTTGTTAATGGCATGGTAACTGGTGTTCCAGAAGATTTTTATGATTTCCTGATTTGGAAAAGGATTACGGAAAAGCCAGAAAAGGAAGCCAGGCTGATTGGTGACATCCTGGGAAAGTATCCAGTGAATATCGGTGACTGGTGGTATGCGAAGAGGATTAATGATTTTATTGCCCAAGGCAAAATCCGGGTGGTTCAGGACTCAGAAAATAAATATGCACGGATGATTTGTCTGGCAGAATAGAGTTGCAATTGCTGTAGTTGAATATGGAGAATATTTATGGAAATAAAAAGACTTGAGTATGATTTTTCAGTGTGTAAAGTTGTTGATTATTCGCAGGTAAATCTTGATGATGAATACTGTTTTATCGGAAAAACAGACGAAGAAAAATCAGTAGTTTGTATTACGGAGCATGTACCTCATAATGCGATAGAATGTGAGGATGGGTGGAAGGCGTTTCGAATAGAAGGTATCTTGGATTTTGGACTAATAGGAATACTGGCCAAAATATCTGCTTTGTTGGCTGAGCGAGAAATCGGAATTTTTGCCATTTCAACATACAATACAGATTATATCCTGACAAAGAAAGAAAATTACTATATAGCATTAGAGGCGTTGTCTGATGCAGGATATCAGGTGATTTAAGTAAATTGTAGAAAATATGGGGATTTAGAAATAATGCTAAAGATTAGGGTGAAAATGTTCATAAAGAAAATAAAAAAGAATGTAAAAGTCTATTGTGGGTTGCGACATTTAAAGCTTTTGATAATTATAGTGGCTTTATCTATATTAACTCTTTGTATATCTTCGTTTTACCATGGAAAAGATGAATATCTTTCCTCCATTTTTGCTAATATTTTTGCAGGATTGGTAACGGGAATTGTTTTATCTCTATTTTCAACAGTAAAAGCATTTTCGTTATATAAGACAGAGGCTTTAATTGATTGGCTGAATAATTTACATAATGATTATATGAATTACAATAAAATGAGTCGAAAAATTCTTTTTTATAATGAAGACGAGTTTTTAACAGAAGAAGAGTTGTACAACTATATTTATGATGTGCTATGTTGCGGAAATGATATAAATGTAATAATAAGTCAGGGACGATTTGATCAATCTTTACCTTTTAATTCGTATAAATACTTAAAAAAACACTTTAATTATGATGCTGTTGAGCAAGAGAGTATTAATAATGAGCTCCGAGAGAAAATTCTGATACTTGATGTAGCAAAGCTATCTGCAAAGGAAATAAGAGGTATATTTGAAAATATGAATGATTCTCTATTTGAGCTCAATGGCAGTATATTAAAAGAAATTGAAAACTTGAAAATTAAGAGGAAAGCAATAAATACATTTTGGATGTAGAAAGGACATGTCTATGCAGACTAAACAGGAAGTAATTGCATACTGTCATTCTTTTGAGCAGGTATACGAGGATTATCCATTCCACGATTCTAACTGGTGTGTGATGCGCCATAAAGGGTCTAAGAAGACATTTGCTCTAATCTATAACAAAGATGGACATGTATGGATTAATGTGAAATGTGATCCGCAGTGGAGGGACTTCTGGCGAAGTACTTTTACATCAGTTGTTCCGGCATACCACATGAATAAGACACACTGGAATTCTATTATTCTGGATGGAACTGTCCCGGAGGAAGATATCAAACGGATGATTGGTGAAAGCTATGATTTAACAAAGGGGAAGAAAGCATGAGGATTTTGGTAGATGCAGATGCCTGTCCGGTGGTATCTATTGTAGAGCATATTGCAAAAAAATATCAGATATCAGTAATCTTACTGTGTGACACGAATCATATTCTGCAGTCTGATTACAGCGAAGTTTTGACAGTTGGAGCAGGAGCTGATGCGGTAGACTTCAAGTTGGTCAGCGTCTGCCAGAAGGATGACATTGTGGTAACACAGGATTATGGTGTTGCTGCGATGATTCTTGGAAAAGGAGCATACGGGATACATCAGAGTGGCAGATGGTATACGAATGAAAATATTGACCAGATGCTTATGGAAAGGCACTTAGCAAAAAAGGCACGAAATGCGAAAAAAAGAAACCATATTAAAGGTCCGGCGAAACGTACCGCTGAAGATGATGCACGGTTTGCAGAATCGCTGGAAAGGCTGATTCATAAATATCTCGAGGTGTAGGTCAGGATGAAAGAATACATTATGAAATATGAGTGTTACCATGTTAACTGGTAATATAAAAGATGCCGTAGAGAGGGAGAACCTTGCTACGGCAATTCTTTTGTGTTGATAAGTATATGAGAGCTGAATCAATCTTTTGAGGGAGTAATCGAGGATAGTTCCTCGAATCCAAGCAAATTATCATTGAGCCCCATACTTTCTTCCTCGTTATAAGGAGATTTGCGAAAATACATTCGGTAATAGTGCCCTTGAAGCAGTTTTACACTTTTATCTGTCGTGAACTGATATTCCCGGTCATCGCTTCCGATAAGATGTATTTGCTGTGTTTTCTTAAAGGCTGAAACTTCCCGTTTGCTGCAGTATCCTTCCACTGTCAGGTAGGAACCAGAATGGATGAGATGATGCAGGCTGATGCATCGAATCAGGCAGCATGCACCGATCACGAGGCTCATAAAGAGAAGGATTTTATCTTTTGTCTGTAGCCCGATGATGCATCCGAATAGTACACAAAAAAAGCCGATTGCCGCCTGGGCAACCAGCTTGGATAATAATGGTTTTGGCATAGTGCTCCTTTCAAAATCGTTGGAATGAAATTTGTTTATTAAGATACAGATTGCCCACAGCCTGCAGGACAGGATACTGGATATGCAGAATCTGTGCCTGGTCAGCCAGTGTCAGGTAGGTATCTTCCGTTCCATCGTAGAGTTGTGTGAGGACCTCATTTTCCCGCTTTGGTACTTTCTTTTGATCTACACAGGTCACCAGTTCTGCAGTGGTTAGTGGAACGGCTTTCGTAAGCTTTAAGACGGTTTCCTCAATAGGCGTGTTTTTTTCTTTCCGCAGATATTTTCCAAAATCTCCGGGTTTGATTTTCCCTTCTACATAGAGCTGGATACAGGTAAATAGCCGGGTGGAGAAAGTTTCGTGAACCGGAAGGATGTGAAGTTTTCCTAAAAGCTGATAGAGTGCATCTACGCCGGTCACTCCTTCTCCTTTTGCAATCAGGCCGCGCAAAAGCAGCCGGTTCAGATAGTGGGAAAATGCCAGTTCGTCCGGTCTTCCGCTGTTTTTAAGCCGCACATGGTAAGCTGACTCCAGTTCGTGTATCTGCAGAATCTGGAAGGCAAGGCAGCTCCAGAGAATCAGTTCGTGGTCGCATAGCCCGAATTCCTGATGATTATTAAGAACCATAGGAGTGGATTTCCCATCTGTATTTTTGACAAATTTTAATGTGCCGATGGCGGTATAAAGTGTCAGCATAGAACTGCCTCCTTCTTGTTATGATGCTAATAGCTCATATAATATCTCATTTTCTTTCAGCCATTTTCTCGCCTTGCTCTGCCATGCCCTTACCCTGTTGGAAGGAACCTGATATAGTTTTGCAAGCTCCCGATCGGTGTAACCGTCTTGCTGCAGACGGAGAGTGGCAATTCCTTTTTGGATCATATTGCTGCTTGCTGCTTCCAGTTCCTTCAAGTATGCAGTGGACAGGTTTTGAATCGCTTCCTGCTCCGTGGAAAGGGAAGTACGATTTTGGTGAAACTCACCTTCATAAGAGTGAACGTCCTCGGATTCCAGCAATGCATCTAAGGAACAGAATCGTTTATTATATTGGTAAACGGTACGCCAATATCCGTAGATCGCATTACGGACAGCAACTCTGGCATAAGGTCGGAAGGGACGGTGTCCATCGTATTTAGAAGCTGCATTGCACAGCGCCAGGTAACTGGTTTGCGTAAGCTCTTCATATTCCTCCAGAGAAAGATTCGAATAATTCCGTGTCAGGACATTTACCATTTGCGGCACCAAATCCATATTTTCTTCAATGAGCTGGCTGTAGGGGATAGGATTATTTTTCATGTCATCCACCCTCCTTATCCTGCAAGGCACAGCGGTACATGGTTGTAGCGAAGGACTTTCTCTGATTCTTCTATAAGTCGTTCGCACATGTACTCACTGAAATTACCGATATGTGCCTGTGTGGTGTCGAGGCAAAATTTGTCTGATATCCACCGGTAGGCATCTTTCTTGGACATAATTCCCTGTTTCCAGATCTGATCAAAGATCCGGTGTGCACGGATCCGTTTCTCACGAAGAGATTTATTCGCCAGAGTTCCTTTAGGGCGAGTGGTGCCGGGATGGACGCTGACGTAGGAATTGCAGACCGGATAGCGGCTGCATACATAAAGTTTGCCTTCCCATGCATTTTTTCCATGGACATAAGATGTATCTCTTAAAATGGCCGGGCTGCCACAGTAAGGGCAGCGTATGATTTGTTTCTTCATCATGATTCACCTCGCATTACGTTTTTTATACGTACATTTATTCTTTATTAGCATGTTTGTTACGTTTTTTATACGTATATTGTAAGTAAAAGTGTGATGAATTCCCATATGTCAGGGATGGAAACAGGTACCCAAATGTTCCCTTTTTACCACTTTCTGCCATTTTTTATGAATGTTCTGGATAGAAAATTGTTTTGATTAATGGAAAAAGGCCACTGTCTGTAAAACGTTGGTAATTAACTGCCGTGAAGATAAACTTATCACAAAAGTATCGGAGCAGGAACAATGCAATTAGTATAAAGCAGATCCGGTAGATGGTGAGCGCCTGCCTTTTCTTTTTGTGAAAAGAAGTAAATCTGCAGTACAGGATATAAACCATAGGGATAAAAATCAGGGTAGTAAAGCCCTTGTCAATCGTTTGGATGATCAGTGTAAGCATGTTGTACACCTCCTTGTCTTTATTCATTCTGTACGCAGAAACGAACGAAAACGCAACTTACCAGTCATAGTTTTTCTCTTCCTGCATTTTTAGAAGTTCCATACACGGACAGTCGGACTTGGTTGCAGTTCTGATATTCAGGTAAGAGCGATATAAGGATAAAAAGGCAGATACAGATATGTTGCTTATACATTCTTCCGGTTCCGGATAACAGGAAAATAAAATCCGGGCATCGGAAAGAGGGAGGATCAGCGGTTCTGCTGTGGCATCCGGATGAAATAGGAATCCGGATTCTCTGCATATACCGGAAGTTTTACAGGAAGGGCAGGTCACATGGATGCAGTGATGCCAGTTCCCATCACAGGCATCTAAGAATCTACGAACATGTTTGATATCTGTCTGGATATAGGTTGTTTCCATATTCATCACCAAAAAGCAGGCAGTCTCTATGGACCGCCTGCACTGAAATTAAAGATTATTTTTGTTTCTTTTTCCGGAAATAGATTACTGTAGCAATACCTGCAAGCAGAAGGGCACCTACAGCAATACCTTTGTAAATGCCGTATTCGGCGCCCTGTAAGCTATAGTTGCTGTTCCCGTCGGAAACAGAAGCATTTGCGGAAGATTTGCGGATTTCCAGATATCCGTAGGGAACCTGATACCAGCTTCCAACAACAGTCTGGCTTCCGCTTCCGGGAATGATAAATGCTCGGAAGTTTTCCGGGGGAGCAGGAAGGCTTTTGATTGCTTCAGTAACTTCTTTCGCTTTGTCAATGAAATTCTGGGGTGCGCCATGGAAGGCTCCGGTATCAGAAGAATATCCTGCATAAATATAGGCGACGACAAGATGCCCGATTACATAGGAATTGTCATCAGACCAGCCGCTGAAATATTTGTCTTTTACAGTCTTTTCATAGCCATAACCGCCATTTAAGTAATATAGTGCTTTCCGAAGCGGGGAATCCTTTGCCAGAAGGTCATAGGAATAACTGCCGGAAGCAGGGGTTTTCTTGAGTGGTTCCACACAGTAAGCGGTATTGTTCCCATCAAATGTCATGCGTGAAGTAAAATAATCTCCATACGGAATGTTCGCTCCTGCGTGAAAACTGACGGTACCGTCTGCCGCATGAACAGTCATGCCGCCGGAAAATACGGTCCCGACAGTAACCAGTACTGCAAGCAAAAATGCGAGCAGCCGGTGGATGGATTGATTTGTTCTTTCTAACATAAGTCTCCTCCTTACTTTAAAGATATGAAAAAGGCAGCGATTTCGCTGCCCCAAGTGTTAACCGGCTTTTGCTTCTTTGTGTTTCTGGCGTCCAATGATTTCCAGAAGTTCCTGCCGGTCGGTGGTAATCAGTTCCTTTTCCAGCGTGGATGCTTTGAATTCCACCGTAATGTTATTGTTGTTTGTTGAGATCAGGCCATTCCCCCTTTGAAAATGTGTGATATTCATGACTTCGGTTTCAGACAGGTGCAGGATATTTTTTACCCGCTGTGCCTCTTCATCCTCCATGTTCAGGATGATCTTAGTCTTACAGTTGTTGATGATACCTTTTCCATATTTACCATCATCCAGTGCAAAGAAATCATTTAAATCTTGTGTGGCAAAAATGCCGGCTCCTGAGTAGGCACGGATGATTTTGGCAATCTCCAGAACAAATTCTGCAGCCAGGCGGTTACTGGAAGCACCGATGAGCTGCCATACTTCATCTACGAAGATCGCTTTTTCCTCTGTCCGGTTTTCTTTCGCTTTATCCCAGACGTAATCCAGGGCAACGAACATACCGACCGTCAGAAGGTCAGAGGAACCTGTCAGTTCCGAAATGTCGAGTACTGTATATTTGTTCGTCAGGTCTACGTTAGTTTTCTGGTTGAAAGAAGAAGCAGAGCCATGGACCAGACGGTTCAGGATATGTGCCAGACGTTTGGTATCCGGACTTTCCATCAGTATGTTATAGACATCCTCAAGGATTGGCATTTCTTTATACTGGTTTGGATGAACTGGGTCAATGAGGGATTCGTTTTTATGCGTAATCCCTTTTCTGGCATAGGTTTTAATAAGTGCCTCATCCAGAAGCTGTTTCTCCTCATGATTCATGTCAGGAATCAGGAGAGAGAAGAAGATATGGAGCCTCTGGATTTTGGAAGCCAGAGCGGAAGCATCCAGTGTCGGTCCATCCAGCAGTTCATTGACAGAATTATCAACTTTTCGGATTTCCATGACGTTAATGCAATTTTGGCTGGCAGGAGAGATCTGGATGAATTCTCCGCCCACGTTTTTACAGGCCCGGTAAAATTCATGCCCCTTCAATGGAGCAATGATGAAGACCTGGATTCCTTTCCGACGCATCCGAAGTGCCATGGTCTGCATGGTGAAGGTCTTGCCAGCACCGGAGCATCCAAGGATACAGATGTTGGAGTTTTTATACTGTTTGGAATCAAAAATGTCCGCTATGACCAGTGAATTGTTATGCTTATTTACTCCGAATAAGATGCCATTGTCGTCACAGATGGAGTAGCTGGTGAACGGGTAGCAGCTTGCAGCTCCCGTAGTCAGGACATTTCGTTTTGACAGTTCATAGAGTTTTTTGTCAAGGTTTGCAAGCGGCAGGGAGGATAGGAAGCCCTGCTCCTGTAAGAAGTAGCAGGAGTGCAGATCCATATCCTGGGAAATCAATAGTTTCTTCATTTCCTGAATACGCCACTGCAGTTCCTCAAGATTCGAAGCAGTAATCGTGATCAGAAGATTGATATAGTAAAAGTCTTCGTTATTTGCCAGACCAGCTTTCAGGAAATATCCGGATCGTATTGCAGAATCCAGGTCATCAAAGTCTGCGTTTGTATCGGAAGCGTCTTTGATCTTTGAACGGTTGATACGGATCTGTTGTCCGAGTCGCTGCTGAATCTTATCCTTTGGCTGCTTATGCAGATAAAAATCAATATCTATGCCTTCCCCGGCGTTGATCAGTAAGGACAACCAGCCGGGTGCGACTTTCTGTTTATAGCCGTCGCTTGGAACCAACAGGTACGCATGATAAATTCCGTTGATTCGTACATAATTGGAGTGCCGGAAATCCACGGACTCCGGTGCAATGAACTCGTTGATTCGGATATGATCCAGTTCTTCCTGGCGACCTTCCTTCATATAGCGTGCAAGGACATCTGCAATCCGATCCTGAAGAGGCTTTTCTGTACAAAGGGTGCGGTTTAATAACGTGTATAGGACATTGGTTGTAAATTCATCTTCATTATCATGGGTAACCACCTGATTCCCGCATTGATATAAGAACGTTTTAGCTGTCTGGGCAGCTGTCTCCAGTGCAGCAAGGATTTCTTTTTCTTCTACTTTCCGGTTTACATTGAATGGTTCATACTCAAAAATCAGAAAGAACCGTCTTGAAACGGCCTCTCTGGAACTTAATTTCTTTACGAACTGGATGTAATCCTTCTGTAGTTCCCGACAGTGCGGATTGGTCTCACGGGACAGTTCCAGTGCTGCCTGTTCCAGATGTTTATTGATATCTGCCTTTTTGGAGATCATCTTAATCTGCAATTTGACCGGGCTGATTTTTAAGTAGGAGATAAAGCTGTAAATGATGCCTTGCTGTTCCCTTGCACTTCGCAAAAGGAAGTTGATAGGTTCAATCTCCAGAATCTTTACATATCGGTGGTCAGTGGTATAGATGATCCCGTTGGCAATTTTATCAATCGGAAGATAATCTTCCAGTGTCATGTCCTTTCGCTTTTTCTTTTTCGAGGAAACGGAAGGTGAAGGATCAGGTTGTTTCTTATTGGAGCGTGCCTCTTTTTTCGCAGCTTTCTCCAAACGTTTTACCTCCTTTTGTGCAAGCTTATCCTGATGCAGTTTTTCTTTATGCCGTTGTTTTTCGGTTTTTAAACGCTGTTTCTTTTCACGTTTCGCAACCTTGAGAGCTTTCGCCTGTTCCTTTTTCCTTTGTTTCTTTTCAAATTTCAGAATCCGAATATCTTCCCTGGCCTGCTTCTTGATGCCACGTTTTGTAGATATATCGTAGAGCCGACGCTCTTTTTTTTTAGAGGCTGGTGTGGAAGCAACTTTTGAATCGGGGAGAATCTCTTCCTCTGAAGAAGATGGCATATTACAGGGAACCTCCTCATCATGTGTGGCTGTCTCCATTGGTTGAGGTGATAGCTTCTCTTTTTTCTCCCGGTTCTTTTTCGTCTTTGGTTCTTTTTGACGAGGATTTTTACGTTGTTTTCCCTTTGGCTCCGGTTTGGTATCCAGCCGATATAGGATTCTGCGGTTAAACAAAAAACGCACAGCATTCATCAGAAAAGCCGTCAGACTTTCCCCTCCGATGCCGATCAGGGCGACCATGGCTGCTGGAAGAGATGTCATACATAAAATGATGATCCGTATGGTCAGGGACAGGGGAAGATGTACAACAGGTATTGCAATCCCGATGGCAAGAATGGCTCCTTCGATAGCATTTCGGATCTTGAACATTCCTCCCATGAATGTACCCCGCTCAATAAAATTACGGGGGATTAAGGAAATTTGTTGTTCTTCAGGATTGTTCATGGCTGCACCTCCTTTGTATTAGTATCCTTTTCTGGTTTTGTTTCCTCGATAGCGTTTGGGGTATCAGCAAAACCGCCTTCCTGCATGGATTCTATTTCTTCAGTAGTAACAGCTGGAAGTTTTTGATCCGTCTTACGTTCATAGGTAATTATGTTTTCACTGACTTGCAGTTTTTCTTTCCCAAATAAAAAAGCACCGGTACTGGTGCTGCAGATAACTGGAAGGGTAGTATTATCAGAGAAAGCAAAAGTAAGCATGATGTCGTTTCCTTCCGGATAGGTGGTCTGTTCTGGAAGAAAGGTCACAGAGGTAATGTCTGTTTTCCCAGTTTCTTTGAGATACAGAGGAAATTGTTCCTTTAGTTCATTGATTTGGGTGTCTGAAAAAAATGCCTGTAATGCTTCAAAGGCAACGCATTTCAATGTGGGAAGTGAGGCGGTATCCTCTCCTTCCGTTTGGATTTCTCTTGCGGGCTGTTTTGGGTCAGCCGTATGGTTTTTCTGTTTTTCTGCTTTCCATAAGGCAGGCAGTACAATGCCTGCTACGATCATGCCGATCATCAGCAGGATGGAAAGAATCAATTTTTTTCTGCTCATAAGCTCTCCTTTATTTCTTGTCAAAGATCCAATATGCACTTGCTGTTGCATGAATTTCTGACATCATATCAAATTCCCGGTTGATATAGTTTTTGGATGCACTGTCATTCGGATCGTTAACCAGTACCTTTCCGGAAGCCGTCACACCACGAAGGACAATGAAATGTCCGCCTCTGGTAAATAAGCCTGCACTTTGAGAACTGATGACAGGATGGCCTTCTGACAATGCTTTTAGGACTCTATTGGGATCGTTGGTCTGGGTGACCGATCCACATCCAAAATGACTGGCTGCCGCTGCAAAGTAGGACCAGTAAGTGCCGACACCCGGTTTGTAGTAAGAATTTCCGCACCAGGAAACTGCATCTACCGGAGTGATGGTTTTGCCCGTTAAATAACTTGCGACCATGGCAAAGCTGGTCGGGCCACATCCGCTGGTTGCAATGGAACCTCCGCCATACGGAATATTTCCGTAATCTGTCTGCAGGTAATGAGGTATCTGCATTCCATTTGCCGGATAGGTGCCGCTTGTAGAAGTAATGATGTAGTGCCGGAGTACATGGTCTACGTATTCTTTATCGCCATATCTGGAATAAGGCCAGTTGGGGCGGGCACACATCATATCAGAATAAGCGATGGCATTTGCTTTGGTATAGCCACCGTCCCGTTCCATGGCCCAGTCAATATAACCGGAACCGTAATTGTATCCCTGCAAAGCAAGCTTAATCCGATCAAGATCTGTTGGACCGGTGCATCCGGCTTTATCCAGGGCATATTTGAGTTCCTGAATTCCGCATTCGATGCTGTATTCCGGATCTGTAATACCGTTAGGCACATGGGGATATTTCTTATTAAATCCACCTTCTGCGGCCTGCATGACATCAAGACCACGTCCTCCGGATTCCTGCATCATAACGGCAAGGATTAGTTCCACATAGGGAGTCATTCCGTATTTTGTAGCAATCCGTTCTACGGTTGCCCGGTAGCGAAGCACCTCATCGGATACATTGGCAGTTGCAACTCCGGAAGCAGAGGAACCAAAAAAGAGGGTCAGATTTTCTGCATAAGCGTCTGCCACTTTTTTCTGTTTGTCGTTCAGATGAAAGACATGGTCTGCAAAATAAGAATCACCGGCATAGTTGATCACAAAGTTATGCCGGGTAAAGGTAACCGTCTGAGTCTGTGAATCCGTTCTTTCACCGGCTTCCCCTTCTGCACCGGCATCCACCGTAACTTCCATGGTAACTGTCTCTGTTGATACGTCATAAGTAAAAAGTCCATCCTTATTCGCCCGGATGACCCGCTTCAGTTCCGTAACGTTGATATCCCGATAGTTGTCTTTACTTGCACAGAACTGGGCAATGAGCTGATTGGCATTTACAGAGATATAGTAAGCATAGGGATCCGTAATGGATACGGCACCACTTTCCGGTACACGAGAAGCCGCGGCATTCACATCAGCAAGTACCTCGTCGTGACATTCCTGTAAGACTTCTACAATGGCTTCATTGGCAGCACGTATATTTTCATTGATCCTGCTGTTACTGGTAAGTGCTCCGGTATTTTCGGAGAGATTTCCGAAGACAAGTCCCGGAAGCATGACTATGAATAATACTGGAATTAAAAGTAGAGAAACAATTCCAGCCACTGCCTTTTTAAAAGTTTCCCGGTTCTGAATTGCAGCACCAATGGCGGCTCCAAAGGGACCGGCTGTGGCACCTTTTATAGCACCTGAAATAGAAGCTGCAGCTCTGCCTACCCGAACTGCTTCATTCAGACCGGTCTGATGATCTGCCAATTAAATTCGATCCTTTCTTGGAGGTGTCGGGGGCAGTTTCTGGTCGATGGATTCATGGTAGGCAACTTTTCCACCGCCTGCATCATAAGGGGTTTTAGTTACGGCATCCTGTGCATACTGCTTGTACCATGTAGCACCGTCTACAGACTGCACAGTTTCATATGTACCCTGTGAGGGTGCCATATATTGGTCTGCATGATAGAGAGCAAACTCTCTGGAACCTGATTCGGTAGATTCCGTTCCGATGATCCGTCCGCCTCCGATTTCCATATTGGAATAATTGGGTAAGGGGTGTGTGGAAACTGCTTTCATGCCCATATAAGAAATATAAGCCTTTTCTGCATCTGCTCCTTTAATGGAACCGACCTGATTATAGTTACCCTGTGCAATGCGGCTGATTACATTGTTGGCAAAGTCTCCGCCTTTATTTAAGGAAGAATGATACATGACACTGCCGATGCTGGAATGTTCTGTGTAGCCAGTTGCTTTATTGACTGCACTCCGTTCCAACTGCCTTCCGACAGCTCCGGCTAGTCCACCTGACAGGAAGCTTCCACCGACAGCAGCATCACCTGGAGAAGAGGGGGCTCGGTAACCGCCACTACCGCCGCCACGTAAATGCATGGAACTTGCCAGACTCCTTCCGGCGATTAAAAGCTCTGCCATCATGTTTCCGCCAGTGTTTCCTACATTGATGCCGAGGCTTGCCATGAAAGAATCAATCTTTTGGCTGACTTTTAAAAATGCGATGGCGCAGAGAAACCAGATGAATATATTACCGGTAACGGCTTCCTTTCCCTGGTTTGCCACTGCCTGTTCCACTTCTGCTTCCGTAAGTTCTGCCGCGAAGACCGGGAAGGAACAGAATATGACCATGCAGGCAGTAAGTGTCAGCAATAATATAATTTTTTTCTTATGTTTCATGTGTTCCTCCTTTTGTCAGATAGATAATGGATTGGCCAGAAAAGTTCCAACCATAGATGTAAACAGGCGCAGACACCAGGCGTTCATCAGCAGCAGGAAAAATTGTCCCCCAAGCATCCGACACCAACTCTTGAAAATATTACCGGTTGCCTGAGAGGAGCCCGTTGCGAAAGCGACTGGGGCTGTATAGACGAGAACGCCGAGAAGAATGTAACGCTCTGCCGCTTCAAACAGCAGTTTGATGTAATTCCATGCCAGAATCAGTACCAGAATCAGTGCAGTAATCGCAACAGCTCCATTGGCACAGACACCGAGGATAACTGTGATAACGGAGTTAAAGTCTGCGAATTTTAGCGGAGGCAGGTCTTCCATCAGAATCCAGCTGTATGGTGTTCCAGCAATGTCAAGCAAAAGATCTACGATATCTTTTGCATAGAAAGTAAGGAACAGGAAGATGAAAGAGCGCATGGATAATTTCAGTGGATCTTCTGCCTCAATTCCAGCACCAGCAAAGTAATTCTTAAATAACTGCCAGACCCAGTTCAGTAGGATCAGACCGATTGCCAGAGCCAGAAATACCTGATACATGCTTTCGGCTGCGGGGAAATATCTTAAAAAGGTATTCATGGAACATCCCAGAGCACCTAAGACCGAAGTGGTAATAAGATCCAGAATGTTCATGACCTGTTCTGCAATCCATTCTACAATTCCATCTAAGATTCCCATTTAGGCACCCCCTTTCCTGACTTAGCCATTCCATTTACCTCCGGCAAAGAACGGTGTGATGTAAGCCATGATGAAGCCAAGACCGTTTAAGATTGCCCAGGTGATGACGATACGTTTGAGCCATGCACGGGATTCATCCACGGTTTTTCCCGATTTGGAAAAGTTCATCATTAAAAGAGCCACAGATGCCGTTACAACAGCAGCTATGGTAGAAATTAGGATGATCTGGTTGTAGACATCCTTCATGATCTCATTTGCTTTGTCCCACATGTTAGCTGCCAAGACCGGCTGGATATTGCATGCCAGAAGCGTGAGTAGCAGGGATGCTGTGTAAATAATCCGCATGTAGTCAAGACGACGCTTTTTATTCGGCGGGTTTTCTTTGACTGTATGTTTTCTCACGTAAGTTAAACCTCCTTCATATGAAAAGGGCAGTATGGAATATCCATCCTGCCCCGATGCTTATAGTTTCTTAGTGCCTCATGCCAGTTTATCCGGCAGCAAAAAAGCAGTCCGGTCAATACAGGCTGCCTGATGCAAATACAGTATAAAATTGTAAAGCCGATTCACCTCCTACAAGAAAAAACGCAGCCGGTACCAAAAGGGAGAGGCAATGACTCCGGTACCGCTGCGCAATTCCTGCATATAATTTTGACAATACCAATTTTAGCATGTGTATATTTACATGTAAATCGCAGAACCGTGCCAGTTTAGGACTATTTATGTGCCATTTTAATGAATGCCAAATTGAATAGATAGAAGAATCTGTATAAAAGTGGTAAAATATTATTAATGGAAGTAGTACTTGAGAGGAAAGTGAATTATGAGGTATATGACTTGGTATGAGCAAGAGGAATGTCTTCATACAGCAGATGGAAGAGAAATTACAGTCTTAAGGTTAGATACAGAGGACAATGACGAGATTTTAGATGAATGGGCAGAACATTTTAGAAATAATTATCGAACCTTAGAAGATTTAGATTTTGATATAGAAGGTACAGGAAAAACGAGAGAAGAATTTTTGATTAATGATGTTTTCCCTGATACTAAAGTACAACCGGGACCTGCAACAAGAGTAGGAGATTTTTGTGAATTATTAGTAGCTGACTATATAGAGTTTATACGTGATTATTATGTTCCGCGAACCAGATATTGTAGGAAGATTAATAGGAATATGTCTTCTCCAGGCAGCGATGTATTGGGATTTAAATTAAATGATCAATCACCTCGTAAAGACGAAATTTTTGTTATAGAGGTTAAGGGAACGGCCAACCCAAAATCGAATACGAAAGGATATCAAAGACTGCAGGAAGCGATTAATGGTTCTAAAAAGGATATTGTCCGATATGCAGAATCCTTAAATGCAATAAAAAGAAGATTAAGGGATTCTGGAAAGACAGATAAAGTAAAAGTGGTAGAAAGATTTCAAAATTTTGCTGATAAACCATATGTGATTAGATATGGGGCGTGTGCAGTATTGACAAATAGTATTTTTATTGCTGATGATATGGTTAATGCTACAGCGGAAAACCATAAAGTTAAGAATCTTGAATTAATAATAATACACAATGAAGGCTTGAAAGAACTTATTGATGAATTATATAGGAGAGCGGCGAAATGTTAATTGAGGAGAAATCAAAATACTATTTAAAGAAAATACGTGCAAAAGCCAAAATGTATGAATACCATATTCCGGATTCATTACATAGTGATACAGAGAAGCAGGTTAATCAGTTGATTATTTCTGCGATTGCTATAATTGGTGATTTCTCTAATGATATTATAGACAGTATTGAGGGAAAAGAATTTGACTACAAAGAATATCAGGAAAATTTGCGTTTCGCAGCTAAGTTTTTTGATGGATATGTAGATTCAAAGTTATATTCAGGAGATGAAGATTATTACCTCTTATTGGGGGCGGTAGTTTATTATTTATGCGATTATAATGGGAGTTCCCATGTACTGGTATCGCGGATAGCAAATGAAATAGATTTGGGGATTAATGGAATAGATCGTGTGTTAGTACAAATTTTGGCGGGAAATAGCATTGAAAGTTATGAAGGAAAATATCCTATTTTAAATGATATTATAAATAATTACAATCAATTTAATGCGACAGGTATTTTTGCAAATTATAAATATTTGAAAGATTTTAGGAAAACGGTTTACGAAATAGGTAGTGATAGGGAACTGTTGTTTGCAGATGCACTTGTTGCAATTGTATATTTAAAAATTAAAAATTCCTCATATGAATTAATGCCTAAATATACAGGGGTTGCTCCAGAGGTTTGGCACGAAGTGCTTAGAAAGGGAACACTTGTTACAGAACTTTGGCAGTCACAAAGAGAATTAGGAAAGAACGAGGTATTTCAAGGAAAATCAGCAACGATTCAAATGCCGACAAGTTCAGGAAAAACAAAGTCAATTGCATTGATTATTCTTTCTGCCTTTTTGAGTAAACGTACAAATTATGCAATAGTAGTAGCTCCGTTTCGTGCTTTGTGTAGAGAAATTACTGAAGAATTAGAAAATGCATTTTCTTTTGATGAAAATATAAAGGTAAATGAACTGTCAGATGTTTTGCAAATGGATATTTTGGATATTTTATTTGGAAACAATTCGAACTCTGAAGAACAGAGTGTATACGTTGTAACTCCTGAAAAACTCCTGTTTGTTTTAAGACAGAACATTGCAATTTTATCTAATGTGGGATTGATGATATTTGATGAGGGACATCTATTTGATGATCTGAATCGTGGAATTGCATATGAATTACTTATTTCCACAATTAAATTGTATATGCCAAATGATACACAAAAAGTATTGATTTCTGCGGTTATTCCTAATGCTCAAGAAATTAATGGTTGGTTG
>OLSI01000793.1_pt1 | contig 24556 bp, 16 predicted proteins | sample 1672661 | NCBI WGS metagenome assembly OLSI01 (sample SAMEA3136711, study PRJEB25190) | human gut metagenome | biome: human gut; feature: human-associated habitat; material: faeces | place: Austria | collected 2013 | reverse complement strand
GCGGCCCGGCCGGCCTGGCGACGGCGTTCTTCCTGACGCGCGCCGGCGTGCCCGTCACCATCTTTGAGGCCCGCGATTCGCTCGGCGGCGTGGTCCGTCACGTGATCCCCGAGTTCCGTATTGCGAGCGACGATATCTCCCACGATGCCGAGCTCTGCCTGGCCTTTGGCGCCAAGGTGCAGCTCAACGCTCGCGTGGATTCCATTGAAGAGCTCAAGGCCCAGGGCTTTACCGACGTGGTCGTGGCCACCGGTGCCTGGATGCCCGGCTCTGCGGGCTTGGGCGAGGGTGCCGAGCTCGACGTGCTGGAGTTCCTCGAGACCGCCAAGAAGGGCGAGAAGCTCGAGCTGGGCGAGGACGTCGTGGTCATCGGCGCCGGCAACACCGCCATGGATGCTGCCCGCGTGGCCAAGCGCCTGGCTGGTGTGAAGAACGTGCGCCTGGTGTATCGCCGCACCAAGAAGCAGATGCCCGCCGACGAGGAAGAGCTCGATCTTGCTCTTGCCGATGGCGTTGAGTTCTGCGAGCTGCTGGCGCCCAAGGCACTTAACGGCGCCGTGCTGACCTGCGATGTTATGGAGCTTGGCGAGCCGGATGCAAGCGGCCGTCGCAGCCCTGTCGCCACGGGTGAGACCGTCGAGCTTCCCGCCACCACGGTGATCTGCGCCGTGGGCGAGGGCATCGATGCCAGCCTATACGATGCCGCGGGCGTCGAGCACGACCGTCGCGGCCGCCTTGCCGCCACCTCCACAGGCGTCGAGGGCGTCTGGGCTGCGGGCGACTGCCGTCGCGGTCCTGCCACCGTGGTTGAGGCTATTGCCGACGCCGCCGAGGTCGCCCGTGCCATCACCGGCGTGGACTTTAACAAGTACGCCGATTGCAACGAGCAGGCTGGCCGCGAGGATACCTGCTACGAGCGCAAGGGGTCGCTGTGCCGCGACAAGCGCAACTGCACCAAGACCCGCTGCCTGGGCTGCGGCTCGGTGTGCGAGGTCTGCTGCGACGTGTGCCCCAACCGCGCCAACGTTGCCATTAAGGTGCCGGGCCTGGCCAAGCATCAGGTCGTCCACGTCGACGGCATGTGCAACGAGTGCGGCAACTGCGCCGTGTTCTGCCCCTACCAGGAGGGTCGTCCCTACAAGGACAAGCTCACCCTGTTCTGGAGCGAGGAGGACATGGAGAACTCCGAGAACGAGGGCTTCCTGGCCGTGGACGAGGATCACTTTAAGGTCCGCGTCGCCGGCACGGTCCGCACCGTCTCGGTCGATGCCGTCAACACCGGCCTTCCCGAGGCCGTCCGCCTGACCATCAGGGCTGTGCGCGACAACTATTCGTACCTTCTTAAGAAATAGGCGAGTCTCTTATGGCCAAATCCATTCAACATAACGTGGCCTACGTTGCCTGCGGAAGCGGCTGTGCTTCCGCAGGCGGCGACGCCCGTTGCAGCGAAGGCTGCATTGGCTGTGGCGCCTGCGTTACGGCCTGCCCCCACGGTGCCATTGTGCTGGTCGATGGCGTCGCCCGCGTGGATCGCTCCAAGTGCACGGGCTGTGGCCTGTGCGGCATGGCGTGCCCGCAGCGCGTGATTGCCTTCGTTCCCGGCTACCAGAACATCCTGGTGCGCTGCAACAACACCGATAAGGGCGCCATTGCGCGCAAGATCTGCGACACCAGCTGCATCGGTTGCGGCATGTGCGCCAAAAAGTGCCCTGCCGGCGCAATCCGCATCGAGGACAACTGCGCCCATATCGACGGCGTGGACTGCCTGTCGTGCGGCATGTGCGCCGTCGTCTGCCCGCATGGCGCCATCCACGACCGCACCGGCATCGCCGCCGGCGTGTAGAAGGGAATCACCATGGCACAGGAATTCACTTTTACCGTTAACGGCATCGAGCGCACGACGACCCAAAATAAACCGCTGCTGCGCTACCTGCGCGACGACCTGCACATTCACTCCGCCAAGGATGGCTGCTCCGAGGGCGCCTGCGGTACCTGCACCATCCATGTGGACGGTGCGGCTGTGAAGGCCTGCGTGCTGACCACCGCTCTTGCCGCCGGCCGCAACATCGTGACCGTCGAGGGCCTGCCCGAGGACGTGCGTGAGGCCTTTGTGTACGCCTTTGGCGCCGTGGGCGCCGTACAGTGCGGCTTTTGCATCCCCGGTATGGTCATGGCGGGCGCAGCGCTCATCGCCGAGGACCCCGAACCCACCGAGGAGCAGATCAAGTACGCCATCCGCGGCAATGTCTGCCGCTGCACCGGCTACAAGAAGATTATTGAGGGCATTTCGCTGGCAGCCGCGGTGCTCCGCGGCGAAAAACAGATCGACGAGGACTTGGAGCGCGGCGACGACTACGGCGTGGGCAAGCGCGCCTTCCGTATTGACGTGCGCAAGAAGGTGCTCGGCGAGGGCAAGTATCCCGACGACATCGACGAGCTTGATCAGCCGGGTCTGACCTACGCCAGCGCTGTGCGCTCCAAGTATCCGCGCGCCCGCGTGCTCTCCATCGATACCTCCAAGGCCGAGGCCCTGCCCGGCGTGGTGGGCATCCTGCGCGCCGAGGACGTGCCGGTCAACCAGGTCGGCCACCTTATCCAGGACTGGGATGTCATGATCGCGGCGGGCGATATCACCCGCTGCGTGGGCGATGCCATCGTGCTGGTGGTCGCCGAGGACGAGGCGACGCTCGAGAAGGCCAAGAAGCTCGTAAAGATCGATTACGAGCCGCTGGAGCCCGTGCGTAACATTGTCGAGGCCAGGGCTGCCGACGCCCCGCGCCTGCACGACAGCTTCTTTGCCTTTGGCAACACAGTGGAGCTCAAGGACAACGTGTGCCAGAGCCGTCATGTGACGCGCGGCGACGCCGCCAAGGCGCTGGCCGAAAGCGCGTTCACCGTGACGCAGCGCTTTACCACGCCCTTTACCGAGCATGCCTTCTTGGAGCCCGAGTGTGCCGTTGCCTTCCCGTACAAGAACGGCGTCAAGGTGCAGTCGACCGACCAGGGTGCCTACGACACGCGCAAAGAGTGTGCCCACATGTTTGGCTGGGACAACGAGCCCGAGCGCGTGGTCGTCGAGACCATGCTCGTGGGCGGCGGCTTTGGCGGTAAGGAGGACGTTTCGATCCAGCACCTGGCCGCGCTCGCCGCATATAAGTTCCAGCGTCCTGTGAAGTGCAAGCTCACGCGCGCCGAGTCGCTTGCATTCCATCCCAAGCGCCACGCCATGGACGGTACCTTTACACTGGGTTGCGACGCCGAGGGCAACTTTACCGGTCTGGATTGCGAGATCAATTTTGATACCGGCGCCTACGCGTCGCTGTGCGGCCCGGTGCTCGAGCGCGCCTGCACGCATGCCGTCGGCCCCTACAAGTACCAGAACACCGACATTCGCGGTTTTGGCTACTACACCAACAACCCGCCCGCCGGTGCGTACCGAGGCTTTGGCGTTTGCCAGTCCGAGTTTGCGCTCGAGAGCCTGATCGACCTGCTGGCAGAGAAGGTCGGCCTGGATCCGTGGGAGATCCGCTACCGTAACGCCATCGAGCCGGGCGAGGTTTTGCCCAACGGCCAGATTGCCGACTGCTCCACGGCACTGAAGGAGACGCTGCTCGAGGTCAAGGATGCCTACTATGCGCATCCCGGACACGCCGGTATCGCCTGCGCCATGAAGAACGCTGGCGTGGGCGTTGGCCTGCCCGACGCCGGCCGCTGCAAGATTCGCGTCGAGGATGGCCGCGCCGTGGTCTACGCCGCTACGTCCGACATCGGCCAGGGCTGCAACACGGTCTTTTTGCAGGACGTTGCCGAGGCCTGCGGTCTGCCGCTGAGCTGCATTGCCAATGGCGAGTGCTCCACCGAGAACGCTCCCGACTCCGGCACCACGTCTGGCTCGCGTCAGACGGTCGTGACCGGCGAGGCCGTGCGCGGTGCCGCCTTCCTGCTGCGCGATGCCATGCTTGACATCGAGGCCGGCAAGTCTGCGCCCGCCGCTCCCGTGAATGCGCATGGTGACGGCGTCAAAATCGAGTACGACGACGGTCGCGCCTATCAGCTGCACACGCAGGAGCTCGTCGCCGGCCAGGGTATGCATCCTCAGGATCCCGCGGCCGCCATCAAGGCGCTCGAGGGATGCGAGTTTGGCTACGTGTACCTGGAGCCGACCGACAAGCTGGGTGCGGATGTTCCCAACCCCAAGAGCCACATCTGCTACGGCTTTGCCACGCATGTGGTCATTTTGGACGATGACGGCCGCGTGAGCGAGATCTATGCTGCGCACGATTCCGGCAAGGTGGTCAACCCCATCTCCATCCAGGGTCAGATCGAAGGCGGCGTGCTCATGGGTATGGGCTATGCGCTTACCGAGGACTGGCCGCTCAAGGACTGCGTACCCCAGGCAAGGTACGGTACGCTCGGGCTGTTCCGTGCGCCCGAGATTCCGGATATCCACGCCATCTACGTGGAGAAGGACGAGCTGCTGCCCGTGGCATACGGCGGCAAGGGCATCGGCGAGATCGCAACGATTCCCACGGCGCCCGCCGTGCAGAACGCCTACCGCGCGTTTGACGGCAAGCTGCGTCCGGATCTTCCCATGGTGGATACGCCCTACAGCCGCGTCCGCAACCGCGGGTAGGGTAGGGCGCGGACAGCCATTGCTGATGGGCTGTTTGTGCTCAATATCAACTGCATATGCTGCGCCTTTGGCCCCCGGCTCCATCGCGAGCCGGGGCCTTTTGTTTGGAGCGGAGACAGCATCCCGGAATTCGGGCAATCCGGTGGTCAGGGGTTGAGCGAGCGTCGCGCTAAGGATGCCAAGCGTAAAACCTTCAATGAAAATGGCGTAAAAACTACATCTGTCATGGCGTAAAAACTACATTGAAAGTAGCGTAAAATCAGCATTGAGAATGGCGTAATTTCGCATATCGCGTGATAGAGAGGGACGGCCGTCTGTGGATGCACCAAAGAGATTGACCCAAAAGGGATATAGGCCCCGGCTCATAGAGGAGCGCCTCGACACCCTTATGCGGGCGTTTGGCTGTGTGGAGATCAACGGCCCCAAATGGTGCGGCAAGACCTGGACGGCGCTCTCTCGCTCGGCGAGCGTCTCCAGGCTCGATGAGCCTGCGCAGCGTGCGGCGGCAGAGGTCGACCCAAGCCTGGCGCTCATCGGCGATGCGCCACACCTGGTCGATGAATGGCAGGAGGTGCCCGAGGTTTGGGATGCCGCCCGGCGTTTCGTGGACGCGAGCGGCAACGAACGGGGGACACTTTTGCTCACGGGCTCGACCGCGCTCAAAAGCGAGGAGCGCAGCCATGTTCGTCATTCCGGCACGGGTAGGATCGCCCGTCTGTCAATGCGCCCCATGGCCCTGTGTGAGTCGGGCGACGGCGAGCCGCTCGTGTCACTGGCAAGCCTCTTTAAGGGCGAGGATTTTGCCCCTCAGCGTCGCGAGAGCACGGTGGATGACGTCGCCCGCTGGTGCTGCAGGGGCGGTTGGCCTGCAAATCTTGGGCTTTCGGAAGATCTTGCGCGAGAGACGGCAAGCCAGTACGTGCACTCGGTGCTCGACGTCAACGTGCTGGACGAGGGCATGTCGCCCGAGCTTGCACACGGCCTTTTGCGAGCTCTTGCCATGAACGAGAGCCAGGCTGTCACGTACAAGACGCTCGTAAAGGACGCCTCGTACGGTGAGGCGGGCCCCGACGAGAGGACCATCGCTGCGTACTTGGACCTCTTCAACAGGCTCAAGCTGACCGAGGACCTGTGCGGATGGGAGCCGCCCATGCGCTCGAAGGCCCGCGTTCGCGTGCGCCCCAAGCGCTACTTCTGTGACCCGTCACTTGCGGCGGCGTTGCTGGGGGCTACCCCTGAGCGGCTGCTTGGCGATATGCAAACGCTGGGGATGCTCTTTGAGAATCTCGTCCTGCGCGACATGCGCGTGTTCCTTTCCACCTACGGCGGTGTCGACAACAGTGTCCATTATTTCCGAGATGAGAAGGGCCTTGAGGTCGATCTGATCGTTGAGCACGACGGGCGCTGGGGAGCCATCGAGGTCAAGCTGAGTGATGCGAAAGCAGACGATGGAGCGAGAAATCTCAAGGCGCTGGAGAGGAAAGTGCTCTCCAATCCTGCCGCCCAGAATGCCGCGCCGGCGTTTTTGGCGGTCGTGGTTGGAAAGGGGAGCATTGCCTACACACGCGACGACGGCGTGGCGGTGATTCCCATGGCGGCACTTGGGGCGTAGTGGTTTTGCGGGCGTGCCGTGCTTCCTTTACCGAAAATCCATTTGGTAAACCAGATGCTCGCGGATAGAATAAAGTTGACGGCGGCCCAAGGGTGATAGCTGGGCAGCGCCGTTGCTTGGTCAAGAGGTCAGCGCCTTAATGGCAGCGACTTGTTATGCTTCGAATGCTGCTTGAGTGCCTCGGAAAGTTCGATAAGCGCCGTGAAGAGCGAGACCAAAGCAACCAAGAGCTCTACGAGCTCTGATGGGCCCGGGATGACCGCTGATTCAAGTCACCGGGCCTCAATCTTTTTCATGCATTTGAATAGAGCGGGCGATTCTCTTGGGGCCGTCTGCATGGCGTGCGACCAGCGCATGGTATTGCGCCCCGCTTTCATGTCCGCACGAGCGCCTATCCTTACGGCAATGTAGCCGCCTATGTAGCAAGCGGCAGTTGACGGAGAAAGGCCCTAACCGTGTCAGCTGAAAAGACGCCGGGTATCTCGGCTATCGATACGACGAACTTTGCGCGCCAGATTGTGCTGGACTTTGAGTTTGCGCCGGTGCCAAAGCAGCGCCAGCGCCGTGGGCTGCGCAACGAGATTATCGAGGTCGGCGCCGTCAAGCTCGATTACCACGGCAACGTTATGGGCGAGTTCTCGCAGTTTGTGCAGACGGAATTTACCGAAGGCGTTGCGTTTCCCGTCCGCGAGCTTACGGGGATATCGGCTGTGGATACCGCGATGGCCGATCCGCTCTATGTGGTGATCAAAAGGCTCAGCGATTGGATTGGTCGCTACTCCGCCCAGATAGTTTGCTGGAGCGGGACGGATTGTCGACAGCTTTTGACCGAGTGCCAGGCAAAGCACATCGACCTTTCCGCATTTCCTACGGACTGGGCCGACCTGCAGGCGTTTTACACCTCGATCATGGACGTGGGCAGCCACGGGCGCGTCTCTTTGAGTGACGCGGCAACGTGGTTTGGCATCGAGTTTGACGAGTCGACGGGTCACGCCCACAGCGCCCTTGCCGATGCGCGCGTGACCGCCAAGCTGCTCAAGCAGATGATGGACGGGAATTACCGTGTGAGTCCGCGCGCCCAGGAAGTCCGCCAGCGGTGGGGGATGGGCGAGCGAGCCCAGACGTGCCTTTCCAGCAAGTGCCCCGAGCTGGGCGACCTGCTGCTGAAGCTGAAAGCGGAAGGGAGGTAGGGGGCGTTAGCTGTCTGCGTGGCGCGTGCCTGTCGCGTATCGCTACTCTTCCTGCTGCTTGGCAGGCAGGATGTAGACGTTCTCGGCGTCGACGGCAATCTGCGTGGGATGGTTGTAGAGGGTGTCTACTTCCATTACGCTCTGCTTGAACGGCGCGACGTCGGGCGTCTTTGCCTGATGGAGCTTCTCGAGGAGTTTCTCGGATTGCCTGTCGTTGAACCTATCGATATCTTCTCCTGCACCCTCGAGCGCCTCGTCGATGAGTGTATGGTCGCCAACGGGGGTTTTCGCGATGGCATGACCGAGCAACTTGCCAGCGGATGCAATACCGCCCAGCAGCGCCGAATCGACGGTGTCGGCAGCCCCCGCTTCGAGTGCGTTGTAGCAGTCGGTGTAGAGCTCGCGGTACGCGATCGAATCAGCCTCGATCTTCGCGGTGGCGTCCGCGAGCTTTGCGGGCTCGAAGTTCTGAGCGAGCATGGGTTCGAGGAACAGCGAGAATGCGTGGATGTAGGTGGCGAGCTGGCAGTCTTTGAGGTAGTCGAGAACCTTGTCGAGGCGCTTTTCCATGCCGTCTCGCACCTCGACGAGCCCTTTCTTTTTCAGATTCGACTGCGCCAGTGAGCGGAAGTGCTCTATGTCCTGCTCGGAGGCATGCTTGATGTCGATTACCTTCATATGGGCGCTGGTCATTTCGATGGCGTTGTTGTAGTAGAGACTGTAGCTGTTGAGGATGTCTGCAAGTGTCTTGAGGCTGCCGCGCATGTTGGCCTTGTCGCGCTGGCGCATGTAGTCGAACATTTCGTCGACGGACTCCTGGATGGAGTCGAGCTTTTGGTTTATCTGCGCGATTGCGGCTGCCATGAACAATGCCGTCGGGTCGTAGGGCACTTGAGTGACGCTCGTGGCGATATCGCCCTCGACTACGTGGAGGCGCGCCTGCCCGAAACCCTTGGTCGCATCGCGGTAGGATCCCATGAGGCCACTGCCGTCCTTGAACGATTGGAGTATCGACGGGTCAAGCGGATTGCCAAACTTATCGGTCGGCTGGAGTAGCATGGGCACGCTCACTGTGTTGGTGACGGTGCGGAACGTCGAGGGAAGTGAGGCGAGCGCTATGCCGAGCTGGGGGACTCGTTCGAGTGGGAGCTTGATGGCGCCGGAGACGTCCGCCCGCTCCTGAGTGAGCGCGAGGTGGATTTTGGTGGATGCGAGCTGTTTTGCCACGAGTTCCTCACGGCCGCCGTCCATCGAGGGTTCGATCTCGTTGTCTGCCATAGTGTGCTCCTTGCTTGCGTTGATAGTCGTGGGCATTATCTCATCGCCTGGTGGCTTGCCAGAGCGGGGTAGAGACCGAGCGTCTGGCGAAACTCGTTAACTGATTGCATTTCAGCGGATTGGGTTGATTGTAAGAGAAGGACGGCTATTCATCTGACCTTCCCAGTTGAGTTCGCTTTGAGCTACTGTTCGTGCCCACACTGCTTGGGCTCAAGCCTTCTCGCTGCCGTGAAGCAGGCCGTGGCCGCCATGGCTAATGCGATGCTGGCTATCCAAGCGGAGTCGCCGGTTGCGGCGAGCTTCGGTTCATCGGCTGTCGTGCGTCCCGACCTTTTTGTAGACGCCTCGTCGGCGTCCTTTTCAGGAGTGGCAGGATCACTTTTGTTGTCGCCGTGTGAATCTACGTCGGTCTTTCCGCTCGTCTGTCCCCCTTGGCCCTTTCCCTCCACGGTGAAGGATGCATCGGTCGCCGTCCCGTCCTTCCAGACGGCCGTGATGGTGTGTCCGCCGGCGGCGAGCGTGTCCAGATAGGCCGGCCTGAGGTCGATAATCGTGCTGCCCCTGGTTGCGGTGTAGTTCCCAGCGGAGACCTCAGTTCCGTCCACGAGGAGACGCGTGAACTCATCGAGAGGACCGCTGAAGCGGAAGGTCAGGCCGACCCCGCCGCCCTTTGAATACGCCTGCCCGTCGCCCTTGGTGGCGGCATACAGCGGGGCGGTCACGTCGAAGGTGACGTCCCCCGCGTCGTCGACATCAAAGGTCTGAACGTCTGCCTTGCCGTTACGCTCGGCGTAGGCGGAGCTGTAGACGAAGGACTCATGACCCGCCTTGTCGAGGACCGCGAGGGCATGGATCTCAAACGAGCCCATCGAGAGCGACGTGGGGAGCTCGATTTCGATATAGCCCCTTGCCGCATCGTAGCTGCAGCTCAACGTTTTACGGGCCTTTGCAGAGTTCGGGTCCTCGACATAGCCGGGATCGCCGAGGATCGGGGAGACAGACTTCACGCCGTCCGCGTCGCCTACATTGCAATAGATGCGGAGGACCCCGCCGACGGGGACCCTCTTCGCGGAGATGGAAACGTTCGAGACCGCGGGCGGGTTCCGGTCGATCGCGCTGCCGGTCACCTCGAAGCACAGCTCGCTCGGGTCGGCGACCGAGAAAGTCGCGCCCGAGATGCCGTTGGCCCTGGCGTAGGAACTCTCGTACATATCGGTCTCGAACCCTAGGCCATCGGTGACCGAAAGGCCGATCAGCCTGTGCCTTCCGATCCTATTGCTGTCGAATGTGAGGTCGAACCCGTCGATAGACGAGCCTCCGTGATAATAGGCCGACGAAACGGAGCAGCCGTCGTCCTTATCCTCCCAGCCCCGCTGCAGTATGGGGGAAACGGAGCGAACGCCGTCCGGGTCCGCGACGGACCAAGAGATGTGGAAGTCGGCGCCGGTCGCGACCTCCCTGCTCGAGAGCGACACGGAGGACACGGTCGGCGGGTTCTGGTCCGCGGGCCCCTCGGTCACCTCATAGACGAGGGGGCTGGTGGCGAAGGTCGGACAGTCGAGCCCCTTCTCCTCGGCATACGCCGCGTCGTAGACATCGGTAACCCATCCAAGGCTATCGGTCACGCCGAGGCCGATGATGCGATACCTGCAGGGCTGGTCGCTCGGGGAGGTGGGGATATCGAAGCCCGCGGTCGTGTCGCCGGTCGACTGGAAGGCGAGACGGGAGCTGTTGCCTTGGCCCCCGTCATCGCTATCGACGACGACCTCGACTATCGGCGTGACTGACCGCACCCCATCGGGGTCGTCCACATCGTAGCCGACACGCAGCGTGGAGCCTGCCGTGACGGCCGTTGCGGATATCGTCACGTTGGATATGCTGGGCGGGTTCGGGTCTGACGCGGCGAGGGCGGTTGAGGGCAAAGCCAGCGCTACGGCGGCGGACAACGGGACGAGCAGGCTAAGTGCAAAGCGCCTGGGGAATTTCAATGAGGGCATTGGCGGCACCGATCTTCCATAATTGCTGCAACGATACCAGTATATCTTTGGCCCACGTTAGCCAGATGTTCTTTCCGCGAACGGCTCGTTAGTTTAGAGACGGCATATGGACGCCTGTCTCGCCCAAGTTTCTCGTAAGGGCGATTATGAGGGCGTGAAGAGACTTTCTCGGAACAATCAATTGGGGATATCAAAGAAATGCTAGACGCCGCCCGATCGCTCAATGCCTTTGAGGTGAAATGCAGCGCATCGGCTACGTTGTTGAGATCATTTATCGAGCGATACGTCATTCCAGCTGAGGCCACCGTCATGAGGCTTCTGTTCCTACACCCCTCCACAACCCCACGCGCGGCGCTCAACAGCTCATACTCCCTCTGGCTCCACTGGCGCAGCTCGGCAGTCTCGACGGCATTGCGACACAGATCCAGGAACACCTCGGCGCCCTCGCAGAAGCACTCGCGGGCAAAGTCACCCGAGCCGTCCGCGACGCACGTGCCGTCTGCAAGCAGCTTCCAACTCGACGGCTCGCGCGAGTCATCTCCGAGCAGCTTGATCTGCAACACATGCGGATTGCCGGCAGCGCAGAGCTCTTCCTCGAGCTTCTGTACCGTAAAGCGCATCTGGTGGGAGAGGCTGCTCTTGACCATGGCCGAGGCGTAGCCGTTCGGCTTGTCCAGAGGTTGCATTCGTTTTGGCTTGGCTGCCAGATTGTGGAAGTTGCGCTCGTTGCGCACGGAGAAATTGTCCATACGGACTCCTTTCATCGATGTTGGCAGGGCCACCGTGCCTCTTGGCCGGTTGGCGTCGGGATCTTGGAGCCAACTCTCTACCCCGACTCTGGATAAAACGCGCCCACTCCTTGCGGGCACGATGGAGTCTATCAGCGCGCGCGGACAGAAATCAAGCGCCGCCTGCGAAATGACGTGCAAGCGACGCTTGATTGCGCGGCGATTATTCGGCCAACATCCGGAAAAGTGTCGAAATCGGCCGTAAGAAAGTACGGAAAAGTGTCGAATCTGACGGTCTCAACATCCGGAAAAGTGTAACCGGATGACAAAACAGCACGCAGAAGCTGGTGTTGCATGTGGACGCTTCAGCCGTCCCTAACCCTCGCTACTCGTCGTCTCCGTCGTTAGGGTCGCCCTTGAGGGTGTTGATATCCAGGTACTGGTTGTCGTCCTCTTTTTGCTGCGTTGCCGATTCGGACGCAGTGGGGCCGCGGAACAGCTGGAATCCCTCAAACGCGATCACGCCGAGAAGAGCGATGATGAGGGCGATAAAGACAACCTTTGCCGCCTGCGAAAACTCCGAAAAGCGCGGCGGTTCTTCTTCGGTGTGGTAATCGGCAGCGCGCTTATCGTCGGCGCCGTGGGTATACGACGATGCCGAGGCTGCCTTTACGCTCGCTTGGTTGTAATCGGGAGCGGGCGTGGCGGCAAACGGGTCGCGAGAATAGCCCCTCGACGTTTGGCCGTAATCCTCGGTTTCGATGCGGCCGGCGCGAGGTTGTTCGCTCGGGCGGTTGTCGTATGCTGCGGTGTTGTCGTATGCGGAGTTGCGTTCCTCGGCAGCCGCAAACAGGGGGTTTACCGGAATGTCGAGCGCCGGCATGCCGCTCGAGGTCTCGTCCAGATCTGCCGCCGCCCAGGAATCAAAGGTAAACTGGCGGTTGGAAAGATCATCCAGATCCATGACAGGCGGCTCGAGCTCGGGCTCGGGCTGGGGTTCGGGAGCCGCGTATGTCGGCTGCTGCGGGGTGGCATACGCGGGCGCGCTGCTGGGCGCATGGCGCTGTGCCGCTGCAGCGAGAAACGCCGCCGTCTCGGACGGATCGCTAGCAGGACGGGGCACAGGGGCGGCTTTACGCTTTGTCTGCACGATAGGACGGGTGGCAAAGTCGTCCGCGGGCACGGATGCCGGCGCGGGCGTGGCGGAAGGTGCGGGCTTTGCACTTGTTGGGCGAGCTCCGCCGCCCATGAGTTCCTCGGCGGTCCAAGGGCGGTCGCTCATCACGTCGTCGAGGCTCAACGCAAACAGATCGTCTTCGCCCTCGTCAAACGCGCGTTTCGCATGCCTGGCGCCAGAAGCGGTGCCTCCGCGGCCGTTGCGTGATGCGTTGCTCGACCCCATCTTGTTCCATCCTTTCGAAATATTCGCATTCATCGATTATATGGAACTTGCCTTGCGGCCGACTCTCGGATTCGTGCATTCCAGAACTCGCGCCCAAAAGGGGAGGGGTGCAGGCGCGCTGACTATTTGTCGCCGGCGGCAGCCTTTGCTTCGTTGAGGTAGCTATAGAAGCTGTACTTAGAGATGCCAAAGAACTCGCAGGCACGCTCGCTCGACTTGGAAATGAGGAAGGCGCCGCGACGGTCGAGGTAGCCAATGGCGCGGATGCGCTCATCTTTGGTCATGAGCGCCGCGGGCTTGCCCACAAACTGTTCGCACTCGCGCAGCAGGTCTTCGAGCAGGTCGCCGATGTTTTTGGTGATGGGCTCGGGCTCAGTGTATCCCTTGTCGCCCGTGCCGGTGAGCGCGTCGAGCGAGCGCTCAAAAGCCTTCATGAGTGTAATGTCAAAGTTAATGCCCAAAATGCCAACGGGCTTGCCCTCGTCGTTGCGGATAAAGATGGTCGAGGACTTGAGCAGCTTGCCGTCGGCGGTTTTGGTGAGGTATGGCTCGCGGTCATGCACGTCGGCGGTGCCCTCGTGCATGGACTCAAGCACAATATGGCTGGGGCCGTCACCTAGTTTGCGCCCGCTGACGTGGCCGTTTTCGATCACTACGATGGAGTGGTCCACGTCCTCGGTCTCCAGGTCGTGGACGACGACTTCGCAGTTGGGGCCAAACTGGAGCGCCAGGCCGTGTGCAAGGCGCTTGTAAAACTCAATCTGTGCGGGGGTCATGGGTGCCTTCCTAAAAATTAGTTTGGGCTCACTTTGCCATAAACCCCACTTGTTCGCAAATAACGAAAGCGTCGCTGCGTTATGTGACCGTTCGGCGGCAAAAAGGTACCGATTACGGCAACAAACAATTTGTTAGGTTTGCCAATCAAAAAGTGTGATAGAACAGTGCTAACAAACTTTTTGTTTGGCATCCACATAAAAGTTCAGTCGCATGAATGGGAATGGGCTGAAACGCGTATGCGGGGGCCGGCAAGAGAGGACTTAAGGAGTTCACCGTATGGCCGATAAGATCCAGTGGGCGGGCAACACGATGCCCAAGAGCGATGACAAGCACTTGGGAATCATGAGCCTCGACCACGTGAAGAAGGCCCGTGCCTTCCACCAGTCGTTCCCCCAGTACACCGTCACTCCGCTTGCCCGCCTGGATGGCCAGGCTGCACGCCTGGGCCTGTCCAACCTGTGCGTTAAGGACGAGAGCTATCGCTTTGGCCTCAACGCCTTTAAGGTCCTGGGCGGTTCGTTTGCCATGGCCAACTACATTGCCGACGAGACCGGCAAGGACGTTGCCGAGTGCACCTTCGATTACCTGACCTCCGATCAGCTTGCCAAGGACTTTGGCCAGGCCACCTTCTTTACCGCCACTGACGGCAACCATGGCCGCGGCGTGGCATGGGCTGCCAACAAGCTGGGCCAGAAGGCTGTCGTGCACATGCCCAAGGGTTCCACCAAGCCCCGCTTTGATAACATCGCCGCCGAGGGCGCCACGGTGACCATCGAAGAGGTCAACTACGACGAGTGCGTGCGCATGGCCGCCGCCGAGGCCGATGCCTGCGAGCGCGGCGTTATCGTTCAGGACACCGCCTGGGAGGGCTACGAGAAGATCCCGTCTTGGATCATGGAGGGCTACGGCACCATGGCTTCCGAGGCTGCCGAGCAGCTGCGCGAGATGGCCATCAACCGCCCGACGCACGTCTTTGTCCAGGCTGGCGTAGGCTCGCTGGCCGGCGCCGTGGTGGGCTACTTCACCAACCTGTATCCCGATAACCCGCCCACCTTTGTCGTGGTCGAGTGCGCTCCGGCCGCCTGCCTGTACAAGGGCGCTGCCGCCGGCGACGGCGACCCGCGCATCGTGGACGGCGACATGCCCTCCATCATGGCCGGCCTGTGCTGTGGCGAGCCCAACATCCTGGGCTGGGATATCCTGCGCAACCACGCTACCGCCTTCGTGTCCTGCCCCGACTGGGTCACCGCTCGCGGCATGCGCACCCTGGGCGCTCCCGAGAAGGGCGACCCGCGCGTCATCTCCGGCGAGTCCGGCGCGGTGACCACCGGCCTGGTCGAGACCCTCATGCTCGATCCCGAGTACGCCGAGCTTAAGGAGCTCATCGGCCTGGATAAGACGAGCTCCGTGCTCTGCTTCTCCACCGAGGGCGACACGGATCCGGATCAGTACCGTCGCATCGTCTGGGAGGGCGAGTACCCCACCTGCTAGCAGGCCTGACCTGTCCGGGTGGCGGAGCATATGTTTGCTCCCTGCTCGGACAGTCCTGCTCGCACGGAGAGCACATTAAGTGCTCTCCGGCTCGTGCGGAACTCGCGACGGAGCAAACGTATGCTCCGCCACCCTACGTCCACTTGCTCGTGGGGTACTCGACCTCACGCTGCTTGGCACAAGTGATCTATCTGAAATATCTATCTGTAGGTAAACCCTTGTAGAAAGGTTGACTGTTATGACTAAGGAACTCGATTTCGAGGCAATTAAAAACGCTGCTGAGTCCCATCGTGCTGATATGACTCGCTTCCTGCGCGCTATGATCTCCCATCCCTCTGAGTCCTGCGAGGAGGGCGAGGTTGTCGCCTGCATCAAGGCTGAGATGGAGAACCTCGGCTATGACGAGGTCAAGGTCGACGGCCTGGGCAACGTTATGGGCTTTATGGGCGAGGGCGACAAGATCATCGCCATCGACTCTCACATCGACACCGTCGGCATCGGCAACATCGATAACTGGGATGCCGATCCTTATGAGGGCTACGAGACCGACGAGATCATCTATGGCCGCGGCGGCTCCGACCAGGAGGGTGGCATGGCTTCTGCCACCTACGCTGCCAAGATGATGAAGGACATGGGCCTCATCCCCGAGGGCTACAAGATCATGGTCGTCGGCACCGTCCAGGAAGAGGACTGCGACGGCATGTGCTGGCAGTACATCTACAACAAGGACGGCACTAAGCCCGAGTTCGTCATTTCCACCGAGCCCACCGACGGTGGCATCTATCGCGGTCACCGCGGCCGCATGGAGATCCGCGTCGACGTTCACGGCACCTCCTGCCACGGCTCCGCTCCCGACCGCGGCGACAACGCCATCTACAAGATGGCCGACATCATCGCCGACGTCCGCGCCCTCAACAACAACGGCTGCGACGAGTCGACCGACATCAAGGGCCTCGTCAAGATGCTCGACCCCAAGTACAACCCCGAGCACTTCGAGGACGCCCGCTTCCTGGGCCGCGGCACCTGCACCGTCAGCCAGATCTTCTACACCAGCCCCAGCCGCTGCGCTGTCGCTGACTCCTGCGCCATCTCCATCGACCGTCGCATGACCGCCGGTGAGACCTGGGAGTCCTGCCTGGACGAGATCCGCAACCTGCCGGCCGCCAAGAAGTACGGCGACGACGTGAAGGTCTCCATGTACATGTACGACCGTCCGTCCTGGACCGGCGAGGTCTACGAGACCGAGGCTTACTTCCCCACGTGGATCAACAAGGAGACCGCTCCGCACGTCAAGGCCCTCGTCGACGCCCACAAGGCCATGTTCGGTGACGAGCGCATCGGCTGCGAGCCCAGCATGGACAAGCGCACCGGTCGTCCGCTGTGCGACAAGTGGACCTTCTCCACGAACTGCGTCTCCATCCAGGGCCGCTATGGCATCCCCTGCGTCGGCTTTGGCCCGGGTGCCGAGTCTCAGGCTCACGCTCCCAACGAGGTCACCTACAAGGACGACCTGGTCACCGCTGCCGCCATGTATGTGGCTGCCCTGAACCTCTACGATCCGAGCCAGGCCGATGGCGATGCCACCGTGTTCCGCGCCGGTCTGACCAACAACAAGATCGACTAGTCCCATTCCTCGATCTTGTTGAGCCGGGGACAGTTTATGCCCCCGGCGCCTCCTGTTGACTTGGGGCCCGCGGTCGTTATCTCCCATGCTTCCTCAACGGTAGCGGGTCCTCGTCATGGTGCTCTGCATGTTCTAGCCACACGCGCATGCCGGAGCACATCTACTCATTGCGATCGTTTCATCTTTAGAAAGGACATTTACATGGACGCCAAGTTTACCGAGCTCGTCGAGCAGCTGAACGGTCTCGACTTTAAGGGTATGTACGGCAGCGACTTCCTGCACACCTGGGACAAGACCACCGATGAGCTCAAGGCGCTCTACATCGTCGCCGACGCCCTGCGCGAGCTGCGCGAGAACAACGTTTCGTCCAAGATTTTCGATTCGGGCCTGGCCGTCTCCCTGTTCCGCGACAACTCCACCCGTACGCGCTTCTCCTTCTCTAAGGCCGCCAACCTGCTCGGCCTTGAGCTGCAGGACCTGGACGAGAAGAAGTCCCAGATCGCTCACGGCGAGACCGTCCGCGAGACCGCTACCATGATCTCCTTCATGGCCGACGTCATCGGCATCCGCGACGACATGTACATCGGCAAGGGCGACGCCTACATGGCTGAGGTCTCCGATTCCGTGCAGCAGGCCTACGAGGACGGCGTTCTGGATCACCGTCCCACGCTCATCTCCCTGCAGTCCGACTCCGATCACCCCACGCAGTCCTCTGCCGACATGCTCTACCTCATCAACGAGTTTGGCGGCCTCGAGAACCTCAAGGGCAAGAAGGTTGCCGTTACCTGGGCCTATTCGCCCTCTTATGGCAAGCCGCTGTCCTGCCCGCAGTCGCTGATCAGCCTGCTGCCCCGCTTTGGCATGGACGTCACCCTGGCTCACCCCGAGGGCTACGACCTCATGCCCGAGGTCGTCGAGCGCGCCAAGACCTATGCCGCCGAGTCCGGCACCACCTTTAAGCAGGTCAACACCATGGCCGAGGCCTTCGAGGGCGCCGACATCGTGATCCCCAAGAGCTGGGCTCCGTTTGCCGCCATGGAGAAGCGCACCAACCTGTACGCCGAGGGCGACGACGCCGGCATCGCAGCGCTCGAGAAGGAGCTGCTCGCCCAGAACGCTACGCATCAGGATTGGTGCTCCACGACCGAGCTCATGGAGAAGACTGCCAACGGCCAGGACACCATCTTTATGCACCCGCTGCCCGCCGACATCTCCGGTGTCTCCTGCGAGCACGGCGAGGTCAACGCCGACGTCTTCGACATGCACCGCGTGGGCATGTACAAGGAGGCCAGCTACAAGCCGTACGCCATCGCAGCCATGATGTTCCTGCAGAAGGTTGCCGATCCCGCCGCTACCCTCAAGGCCCTCGACGAGCGCAACACCGCACGTTGGTTCCAGGCCTAAAGCTGGGCTGAGAAATGGCTAAGCGTATCGTTGTCGCCCTGGGCGGAAACGCCCTCGGCGCCAACCTGCCCGAGCAGATGGAGGCCGTCAAGACGACTTCCAAGGCTATCGTCGACCTGATCGAGGAGGGCAACGAGGTCGTCGTCGTGCATGGCAACGGTCCCCAGGTGGGCATGATCGCCAACGCGATGGCTGAGCTCACGCGCTCTAATCCTCAGAAGTACGTTCCCTGCCCCTTGTCCGTTTGCGGCGCCATGAGCCAGGGCTACATTGGCTATGACCTGCAAAATGCGCTGCGCGAGGAAATGCTCGACCGCAATATCGACAAGGGTGTCGCCACCGTGCTCACCCAGGTCGAGGTTGCGGCAGACGACCCGGCCTTTGCCGACCCGGTCAAGCCGATTGGTCCGTGGATGAGCGAGGCCGAGGCCAAGGAGCTGGAGGCCGACCGCGGCTACCAGTTCATCCACGACGAGAAGCAGGGCTTCCGTCGCGTGGTTGCCTCGCCCAAGCCCGTGAACATCGTCGAGCTCGACACCATCAAGTCGCTCGTCGAGTCCAACCACGTGGTGATCTCCTGCGGCGGTGGCGGTATTCCCGTCACCAAGGCCCAAGGCAACCACCTTAAGGGCGCTGCCGCCGTCATCGATAAGGACTTTGCGGCCGAGAAGCTCGCCGAGCAGCTCGACGCCGATGCCCTGATTATCCTGACGGCCGTGGAGAAGGTTGCCATTGGCTTTGGCACCGACCACGAGCAGTGGCTCGACACGCTGACCGCGGCTGACGTAAAGCGTCTGTCCGAGGCCAACGAGTTCGGTCGTGGCTCCATGCTGCCCAAGGTTCAGGCCGCCTCGACGTTTGCCGAGAGCAAGCCGGGCCGCACGGCGCTCATCACGCTGCTCGAGAAGGCGCGTGACGGTCTTGCCGGCAAGACCGGTACCACGTTTACCGGCGACGCTGAGTAGGCATATCTGCACCATTGAGGAGGGTGCCCTGCGTCGCGGGGCGCCCTCCTTTGTGCTATGGAGAGCCAAGGGGCGTTCGCTGGAAAAACGAGCGCATGCCTGTTCCGACGGAGTGTGAGCTTGGTATGGTGGGTATAGCAACTATGGTGTCCAAGGCAGCCAGGGGAGGTTTGCGGAGATGAAACTCGGTTGCGTCATTATGGCTTCGGGCGAGGGCAAGCGGTTTGGCTCTAACAAGATGCTTGCCGATATCTATGGCGAGCCGCTGATTGCCCGGACCATCGATTCGGTTCCCCGGGGCTTTGACGTCGTGGTTTCGACGCGTTGGCCCGAGGTCGCCCGGATTTGCGAGGACAAGCATTGCCCGTGTGTGCTGCACGATGGCGAGCTGCGCAGCGAAAGCGTCCGTGCGGGCCTTTCGTGGGGAGTCGAACGCAACTGGAAAGGTTGCCTCTTTTTGCCGGGCGACCAGCCGCTCGTGAGTTCGGATTCTTTTGATGCCATGGTTCGTGCATTTGACGAGCGTGGCCGCAAGCATCCGGTGCGTCTTGCGTGCAACGGTGAGCCTTCGAGCCCGGTGCTCTTTCCGGCAGAACTGTTCGATGCACTTATGTGTCTTGAGGGCAAGGACGGCGGCGGCTCGATCCTTATGGACCGTACCGACGTGGTGCTGGTCGATGCGCGTGCCTACGAGCTGTGGGACGTCGATACCGCCAAGGGACAGCGACGCATAACGGAGCATATCGCCGCCTGCTCGTATTTTGATCGCGTGGCCAACAGCATCAATCAATAAGGAGCAATTATGATCATCATCAAAAACGGCGCGCTCGTGACGCCCCAGGGGCTTCGCCGCGCTGATCTTGCCATGGATGGCGATAAGATCGTACGGATCGCCGCGGCGATTGAGCCGGCCGAGGGCGATACCGTCGAGGATGCCGCGGGCTGCTGGGTGTTTCCCGGCTTTATCGACGGCCACACGCACATGCAGTGCTGGACTGGCATGGATTGGACGGCAGATAGCTTTGAGACCGGTACGCGTGCGGCTGCCTGCGGCGGTACGACGACCATTGTGGACTACGCGACGGCCGATCGCGGCGTGACCATGCCCGATGCCTTGGCCGAGTGGCATCGCCGCGCCGACGGAACCTGCACGGCCAACTACGCCTTTCATATGGCACTCGCCGAGTGGAATGAGCGCAACCGCGCCGACCTTTTAGCCATGCGCGAGGCGGGCGTATCGTCGTTCAAGACCTACTTTGCCTATGACCACCTGCGCCTGGACGATGCCGAGACGCTCGAGGTGCTCGAGGAGCTCAAGCATATTGGCGGCATACTGTGCGTGCATTGCGAGAACGGCACGCTGGTGAATGAGCTGCAGAAGCGCGTGTTTGAGCAAGGTATCCACGGGCCCGAGGGCCACGCGCTCAGCCGTCCGGACGTGTGCGAGGCCGAGGCAGTGAGCCGCCTGCTATATCTGGCGCACCTGGCCGGCGACGCTCCGGTCAACGTGGTGCACCTTTCGACCAAGCTGGGGCTCGAGGCCATCCGTGCCGCCAAGGCGCGCGGACAGAAGAATATCTATATCGAGACCTGCCCTCAGTATCTGATGCTCGACGATACGTGCTACTTGGAGCAGGGCGAGGACGGCTTTGCGGGTGCCAAGTATGTGATGAGCCCGCCGCTGCGCCATGCGGGCGACCGTGCGGCACTGCGCGAGGCGCTTGTAGCCGGCGAGATCGATACGATTGCGACCGACCACTGCAGCTTTAACCTGCACGGGCAAAAGGACCGCGGGCGCGACGACTTCCGCGCGATTCCCAACGGCGGGCCCGGTGTGGAGCATCGTCCCGTCGCGATTGCCACGAGCTTTGAGGGGCAGCTGGGTCCCGAGGATCTGTGCCGCTTGATGAGTGAGAACCCGGCGCGCGTCTTTGGCATGTATCCGCGCAAGGGCTGTCTTGCCGAGGGTGCCGATGCCGACGTGTGCGTGTGGGATCCCAAGGCGCGCTGGACCATTCGCGCGGCGACGCAGCATCAGGCTGTGGACTACACGCCGCTCGAGGGTTTTGAGGCACATGGCCGCGCCAAGGCTGTGTTTGTGAACGGCGTGCTGGCTGCGCGCGACGGCGAGCCCACCGGAGCCCAACCCGGCCGCTACGTGCCCCGCTAGCAGGAAGATCACCGGATTCCCCTCCGCAGTTGCGGTGGAATAGTTCCTGTTTAGCCGCCAAATAGGCCGTTTTAGGAACTATTTCACCGCAACTTATAGGTCTGCTGGGGCAGCGCCGGCTATTTGAGGCTGGTGGCGACGATGGGGCGGTCGAGAGCTGCCTCGAAGCGGTCGACCATCGTGGGGTCGGCAAGCGTGTCGACTTGGTTGAGCATGACGCGGACATTGTTGAGGCTCAGCATCCGCAGCTCGGCATTGAGCACCTGGGCGACGCGCTCTGGGGTGGCAGTGTCGGTGGACTCGCAGCCGCAGCGCTCGCAGAAGAGCTCGGGGCGGTGGACGGCTTCGTTGATGGGCTTGCCGAGCCCCAAGGCGCCGACGATCCAGACAACGTTTGCCGTGGCGGCGGGAATTACCGGCTCCCAGGCGGCATGCGCTTTGAGCGGGAGTCGCTTGCTGCCATCTGCCTCGGCCAGCACATAGTCAAAGCGCCGTGCCAGCTCGTTGAGCGGCTCGGCGGGGGCGGAGAGCTTGCCTGTCTCCGGGTCCAAAACACCCGCCTGGCATATACTTCCGCGGTTCATGCCCGCGCATGCCTCGCAGGTGCAGCCGGGAACATGCAGGGTCCCCGGCTTCCAAGGCGCGGCGTCCAGGCGACGGTTCGACCCGTCCCATGGCACACCGGCGACGGGAAACATGTGCGTGGTGGTACAGAGAAGCACCCTGCCGCCGGCGCGCATAAGCTCAAGGCCCAGCGTCTTTAGCAAGGTCGACTTGCCGCCGCTGCCGATAATCGCGGTAATGCCCGGCTCGATTTTGAGCGCGGAGGCAAGGTTTCCGCTCGTCGTTTCCATCTGTTCACCGCCGTATAATACTGTGATAATAAATAATCATCAGAGTAGCGGTCGAACCGCTTTTGCTCTGCTCAAACCGTAGCACAGGGAGGTGCCCCGGGAATGCTCGTTTATGTTCGCGGCGCCGGCGATATCGCCACGGGCGTCGCCGCTCGCTTGGTGCGCGCCGGCGTGTCGGTCGTTATGGCCGATATCGCGGTTCCCACGTGCATCCGCCGCACAATCAGTTTTTGCGAGGCCATTCACCTGGGCGAGGTCGAGGTTGAAGGCATTCGCGCTCGCTTGGCACTGACGCCGGCTGAGGCGCTCGAGATTACCCAAGCGGGGGATATTGCCGTCGTGGTGGACCCCCAGGCCAAGATGCTCGGCGAGCTGAAACCCGCGGCTGTGGTCGACGCGATTTTGGCCAAGCGCAACCTGGGCACCACGCGCGACATGGCGCCTGCCGTCATCGCCGTGGGGCCGGGCTTTACCGCGCCGGTTGACTGCGACGCCGTGGTCGAGACCATGCGCGGGCATTTTCTTGGCCGTGTCATTACCCAAGGTTCGCCCCAGCCCAACACAGGTGTGCCGGGCATTATCGCCGGCTATGGCAAAGAGCGTGTTATCCACAGCCCCGCCGCCGGCGTGTTTCGGTCCGACCGCGCAATCGGCGACATCGTGAGCGCCGGAGACGTGATTGGCTACGCGGGCGATACTCCCATGGTCACGCAGATTGACGGCTGCTTGCGCGGTCTTTTGGCCGACGGCGTTCAGGTGACCGAGGGCTTTAAGTGCGCCGATGTCGATCCGCGCGGCGATGCCAGCTATATCAACTACATTTCGGACAAGGCGACGTCGGTCGGCGGCGGCGTGCTCGAGGCGCTCGCCATGCTCACCGGTGTATTCCAGGGATAGGAAATTGCAATGGAAAAGCTCGATGTGGTGAATGCGGCGCTTGGCGCTCTGAAGGCTGGTAAGACGTGCGAGCTGGTGGTCGTGGCCGGCACGGCAGGGTCATCGCCGCGCGGCGTGGGCGCCTGGATGGCCGTCTTTGCCGATGGCAGCCAAGCGGGTACCATCGGCGGCGGCAAGATCGAGCTCTTTGCGCTGGATGAGGCGCGCGAGCTCCTGAGCGCGGGACAGTCGCGTCTGGTCCGCTACACCATGGGCGGCGAGAACTCCGATACCGGCATGATCTGCGGCGGAGCCATCTGCCTGTGCTATCTGCACCTGGATGTATCGCAGGCGCCGTTGTTCCAGTCGATTGCCGACGTCTTGGCGTATCGACGCATCGGCGACTTCGTCATCGACTTTGAACCGTTTGTCATCCAGGCCCTCGAGGGCGATGTGGCCGAGCGCCATGGCGAGGCGTCGCGCCATACCATTGCCGGCTGCCCCGAGCTTTCGCTGGTGGAGGAGGGGAGTAAGGTCACCTACACCAACGCCGCCTCCGAGATTCCCCCGGCACACATCGAGACGCTCTGCCCCGAGGGCCTGACCTATATCTTTGGCTGCGGCCACGTGGGCGCTGCGACGGCGCGGGTGCTCACGGCGGCGGGCTTTGCCGTCGTGGCTTGCGACGACCGCCCCGGCACGCTGACCCCCGATTGGGTGCCCGGGGTCTATGACCGTCGTCTGGTCGACTACAAGAACCTGGGCGAGCAATGCCCCATCGGCCCGCGCGACCTGGTGGTGGTCGCCACGGCGGGTCACAAGTCCGATATCGACGTGGTGGTTCAGACGATGCGCGCCAAACCTGCCTATCTGGGCTGCTTGGGCTCGCGCCGCAAGACTGCCTTTGTGCGCGCCCGCCTGGAGCAGGAGGGCTTTACGCAGGACCAGATCGACGAGCTGCACCTGCCGATCGGAGTCGCCATCGAGGCCGAGGACCCCGAAGAGATCGCTATCTCCATCGCCGCCGAGATGATCCACCTGCGCCGCACCAAACTCGTCCCCCGCAAGCGCTAATCGCATCCCCACCAATTAAGTTGCGGTGAAATACGGATTGTTTAAGCCTGTTAGGCCGCCCAACAGTCCCTATTTCACCGCAACTGCTATTTGGGACTCATTTGTGCGGGGGAGTTGTGGAGTTGTGCAGGCAGACGAGGTTTTTCTGGAAATACGCTCCCGATGCGCGTATAGTACCGATTGTTTTGTCGGCTCCTGCTGTGTCGAGTCCAAACCGCAAAATGCCATGAGCGGCGCGGATGCAGCCAGGAGGCACGAGGACAACCCATCGTGGCCACGCCCCGTGCTTAAAACCCCAAGAAGGAGTGAACAATGGCAGAAGAGAAGTATGTGCCGCGTCTGAAGACCAAGTACAACAACGAGGTCAAGCAGCAGCTTCAGGACAAGTTCCAGTACGAGAACGTCATGATGATCCCCAAGTTTGAGAAGATCGTCGTGAACATGGGTGTCGGCGAGGCCGCTACCGATTCCAAGGCCATCG
>OLSI01000781.1_pt1 | contig 25092 bp, 32 predicted proteins | sample 1672661 | NCBI WGS metagenome assembly OLSI01 (sample SAMEA3136711, study PRJEB25190) | human gut metagenome | biome: human gut; feature: human-associated habitat; material: faeces | place: Austria | collected 2013 | reverse complement strand
TGTTGATGTGAATTCTCTGGTATCCATGAATATGTGGGGCTTGACTCCTGATTTTTTGGATGTGCTGGAAAATGGTTTCAAGGAGTTTTTCGAGAAAGAAGTACCGAGCAATCCTCAGAAAGCCGAGTATCTGATCCCAATCTTCATCGGTGAGCTGCTGGAGCAGGGAAAGATGTCCGTAAAGGTCCTGAAGACCAATGACACTTGGTATGGCATGACCTATCATGAGGATGTCGCAGCCGTAAAAAACAGCTTCAAGAAAATGTTGGCGGATGGTGTGTACAAGGCTGATTTGTTTTCAGACTTGTGATATAATCCCATCTTTGACAGCGAAAGAGGATGAAAGCCCTGAAAATACAGGCTTCCAGCCTCTTTTTACGCATCAAAAATGTAGCTACATCTTATTACTTTTCTCTTTTTTAACCGGCTTTCTTGATGCCTGAATCACTTTTCTCATTCCTGCATCGGTAAAGACTTCATAGTCGGTACGAAAGCCTGCGATCTCATGCAGGGCATCTGTCAAATCAGTTCTTGTATAGGACGGGTAGTAACCGAGCTTTTCCTCGGGACGATACATCTTCATGTTTCTCAGTGTACGAATAATGTCACCGCAGGTGTATTTGCCGTCCAGTCGTCTCTCCAGAATCCGGAAAATAAATAAGGCAAGATAGCAGGTCAGGAAGTGCGCTTTGATGCGATCTTCCCGCTGAAGATAGACCGGACGTGCCTGAAATTCTGTCTTCATGATCCGGAAACACTCTTCGATTTCCCATCGGCCATGATTGATCTGTATGATTTTGGACACGGGCGTGTTCTCAAGGTTTGTACATACTGCGTAAAAGCCATCGTATTTTTCTTCTTTTGAGATGATTGTTTCATCCAGATAAGGGATTTTCTTTGCGCAGACTTCACCGTCTTCCGTGATGGCATCGACAGCAATGAAACGGTTAGGATCATTCTGGTTCTTGCCTTTTCTGCCGGAACTGCCGCTGTCTATGATCTTTCTCGCGCGGCTGATCTGATCTTCACGCACTTTTCTCTGGTAATTCCGGTATTTAAGAGAAAATGTAACGATCAGACGCTGTTCCAACGGCGCATTCCCCTGCCGTCTGCTTTTCTGAGAGATGTCTTCTGTAATCCATTTCTCTTTATAAAACGTTTTGTCGTAATCCTTTTCATCATCCAGAGAGTTGAGGTCGTAAACACCTTCCTCACCGGCAAGATGCCAGCCGGTTGCATCCAAAGCATACCCTTCCAGATCAGAGGGGAGCATTTTAATCGACTGTGTCGTGATGAAGCTCCGAATTCGTACATTCCCCAGCTTTCTGTCATTGAACTTACGGTTCTGAACAGAGGATAAGCCGGCGTCTGTACAGACAACGACCTGACTCATTCCATAGTCATTCAGCACTTTCTGTTCCAGAGGCTTCAGGGTAGGCTGCTCGTTCTGATTCCCCGGGTAAATGCTGAAGGCAAGAGGAATTCCATCCGCATCCATGAAGAGTCCAATCCCGACAATGGGAAGAGGCTGATGCTGCTTAGATTTTCCGTATCTGCGAAGCTCATCCTCCTGTTCGATTTCAAAGTAGTAGTTGGTGCAATCGTAATAAAGGATGTCATCCCTGCGTTCCAGAATCTTCTGACTGTTCTGATATAACCGGAACTGAATCAGGTCGCTTTCTGCAGAGAGGACGGAAAGAGCCCGGTAGATGTCATGCAGCTGGAAGGAAGGCTGCTCCAGAAAGGTACGCGCCTTTTGATTGGCAGCGATCTTGGAGGAAGGATAGAGAATCCTTGTGTAAGTCAGTATAGACAGCACTTCATTCAGGTCATACTCAAAAGAGTATTTTTCCTGAATAGAACGGCAGATCTTATCAAGGCCGAGGTCATAGTAAATGCGCTGCAGGAACAGATATCCGCAGTTGAAGGAATGAGCATCCCCTTTTTTCATAAGTTTCACAGGGGAGCGGCTGATCATGACAGACTTCTGCTCTTCATACTCTTTCCGGTTGAGTTCATTTACGTACTCCTGTGCCCATTGATAGGGATCGGCCCCATTTGCCCGGGCACGAACCTGATCGAGATTGCCGAGCTTTTCAATGGTTACAGAACTGACGGAACCGTTTGACTTGCGGATACTCTTCTGAACATAAAAAGTGGCAGAGTTTTTTGATTTGCTGATCGTGAGCTTCATAAGAAAAGTCCCTCCTGAGAAGGATTATATCATAGATAGCTACAAATAGCTACAAAAAAGTGAATGAAATTTGACAAAACAAAAAAGACTGGAAGCCAGTCTTTATAAGGGTTTGAGGCATATGAGGGAGTGATTTATAAGGCCTTAGCTGTCAAAGACCCGGGCATGACCTATCATGAGGATGTCGCAGCCGTAAAAAACAGCTTCAAGAAAATGTTGGCGGATGGTGTGTACAAGGCTGATTTGTTTTCAGACTTGTGATATAATGGAGCTATCATAATAGGAAAGAGGTTTGTGTCCTATGCCCAGAACAAAAGGTAGCAAGAATAAGCCCAAAACTGTGACTGCTGATTTTGCAACGCAGATTGCGGAAAAGCAGTCCGCGAAGGAAGCACTCACAGCGGAAATCGCATCCATCACCGCCAACATTGACACTTTAAAGGCTGACTTGAAAGAGAAGAAGACTGCTCTGAAGAAGGCCGAAAAAGAAGTGGTAACGCTGGAAGCGAAGAAGGCCAGGGCAGATGCCAAGGCAGCAGAAGAAGCGAAAAAGGCAGAAGCAGAATCCGTCCTGAAGAAGCTGCTTGCCGAAGGCATGAGTGCTGATGAAATTCTCGAAAAACTGAAATAACACGAAAAACCCGTAATGGACAGGCATAACGCACCGTCCATTACGGGTTTTAGGGTTATAAGAACATAAGTTCATCCGGCGGCCACATCAAACTGAAAATGTGCCGGAAGGTTGAACTGCTTGATAAACGCATGATGCTGGGCGTGGTAGTGACGCAGATCGTACCCCAGATGATGCAGTTCCAGCAGCTTCACCAGCACTAGATTGAGGTGGATTCCCTTAGCAGCGGCAATCTGAGCAGCATCCAGCCCGCGCTTCGTCATTTGATAGACCTCATCACTGTCCAGCATCAGGTGGGATGTGAAAGCGTTATGCTCGTAAAGAAGAATGTGCCTATCCTTAATGGTCAGAAACTTGTTCAGGGTATGCAAGTCCATGAGCAGCTGATGCTCAAGATAATGTCCGAGGGCATAGCCGCACACCATCTGCTTCGTCTGTTTGTCCAGCTGGCGATTGATAAGGATCAAAGGCTTATCAAAATAGAGCGAAAGTAAACCCAACATATCTTTAATGCGGGATGTTTCACTGATGTCCAGACTGCAACTGCGCGCGATTTGTTTGATGTTGCGAGTTCCGACATTTTGGACAAGTTCATTAGCAGCTTGGTGAATAAATGCAGAATCCATAATGTGATCTCCTTTCGGGGATGGCATAGTGAATAGAACAGTGATTTACAGGTTCATGATTCGTTCCTTTTCTCGTTTTTGTTCTCGATACTTAAAATAGGCTTTGTGCATTTCATACATAATGCCGTCCATATCCTGCGGGGTCAACTCTCCGCTGGCAAATAGCTCAGTAAGCTCAAATGCGAGATGCTGGGCTTCTATTTTGCCCTTTTTTCCGTAGGCTTCGGCAGCACGTTCGATAAATAAAGACTGATCCGGCTGTAAATAGGTCAGAGGTACATGGAATATATCGGCCATCTTTTCAAGCATTTCAATGCTGCGAGGATAGCGGCCATCACGCTCCCATCCGATGATCGTTCGTTTGTTGATACCCAGACATTGTGCCAATTCGTCCTGTGTTAAAGAATGTTTCTTTCGTAGATCGCGAACTTTCTCTCCAAATTTCATGTTTGCAACCTTTCTATGGCGTAGTTATCGTGCTGTAACAATGTGCAACGGGATTTGTAAATATTCAATCTGGAAGATGCAACGAATTTTCACATTTTCCTCTTGACACGGCGACACGACTTGCTTATAATATATGCTATATTCTATCATCTTTTGGATTATTATACCGTAAAAATCGTAAATATGCAAGCCGAAAAAGGTGAAAAAAGAGCGGAAGTTCAAAAGGTGAAATTGAATAAAAAAAGAAACTTAAACCAACACAAAGGAGGCCGTGAGAAGATGAGCAACGGAGAACATGAAATCCGCACCCCAAAGGGGCTGCGGATCGGGAATCGCAGTGTCGTTGATGGAAAGAATATGCTTCAGATCAAGCGTGGTGGCTGTGAAGATTATATTTCTGCTGAATCTCTGGTGGAGTGCATTCACGGCCTTCCCGTGAAGAGTATCGAATTTTTCACAGCAGAGAACCAACGGAAAGAAGCCTGAAGCAGAGTGCTTCATCGACACTGAAAGCGCAGAGGTGGAATCTTAGGCGGCACCTGGTTAGCCGACCAGCTCCATCAGACGTTCTTTTAGGTCTACAATATAATATCTGTTTGTTAGAGCGATACCGTAGCAATATGTGATATAGGCCGGAACAGAATGAGCGAATGCAGTGCAGTAGTGCGCCTGTGAGTAACTCATCCTGTTCCGGTTTTTTTGATTTTTTTTTTCAAAAACACCTTGCGAAATGCCCTTCCAGCAATTCTATATATGAGAGACTAAACATCACACCTTAAAAGTGAATCATGAAATAGCGATGCAGTAGGAGAAGTCTTAGACTTTCCGTTCAAAAAAAACGGGTAAGTCTGGGACAACTTTTGCTGCATTTTTTGTTTCAGACCGCCCGCAGCCAAAAGGCAGAAAGGTGGACATTATGATGACATTCAAGGATCTGAAAAAGCTTGTTGAACTCCCTTCGTACAAGGAACAGCGTGTTCCAACCGTGAAGGCACTTGAGGTATCTGGTGTGCCAGTGGTTACCGAAAAGGTCTTAGAAAATCATGGCAGCATCAAAGTCTACCAGAACGGTTATGTGATCTACCGGGCGCACAAGAGGGTGACAGTTTTTTCTCTCCGCGACTGTGTACATTATAAATATGATGCAGCAGAAGGGGCGGGACATCACATTGAGGAAGCAGAGTTTGACGACTACGAGTGGCACATCCGGCTTGTTCTGGAAGGCGAGGATCGGATTTTTATGAACTATGAGATAATCCAAGGAAAGTGGATGCCATCCCGTGAGGACAGGGAGTATAAAGAAGAAATCCTGGAGGGAGTCGATGAAGCAGTCAGCACACTGGAAAGAATGATAAGTGAGGAAGGAGTGGAAGAATTGCTCTCTACTTTGACTGATTTGCAGAGAAAGGTCGTTCACATCCACCTGTTCCATGGTCTGTCTTTCACAGAGGCGGCAAAACACCTTGGCATGACTCGCCAGAATCTTACCGGAATTTATAACGCAGCAATTTACAAGATACAGAAAAAGCACTTCCGGGCACTGTGCAGTTGCTAACATATTATACATAATCAAAAGATGAGCCGTCCAATCACAGAAAACAATCTGAATTGGGCGGCTCAAAAATTTTTTTGAGTTTTTTTCAAAAACACCTTGCGAAATGACCCTTCTCCGATTCTAAGGATGAGAGGACAACACAAAACCCCTCACAGGAACCTTGAAAATTGAATAAGCCATCCCAGAGAGATACTTCTGATACTGAATGTGCATCCTGCGTGTCTTGTCAGAGAAAACGCCGCTGAAATATGGGGCAGGAACGGGCTGGGGCAGAATGGCAAAGCTCAAATAACAGCAGATACAATGCGGCGGAGTGTCGCAAGATGCTCCGTCGTAGGAATGTACTGTTATTTATAATAGTGCAAATCCAGTAGGAGGGGAGGTGATGAATCTACATGAAGTACCCGTATTTCAGAGGTCTGGAAGCAGACCGATACAGTTTCTACCGTGTGCCGAAAGCACTCATCAAGGTAGACCTGTTTGAAAAGATGTCTGGCGATGCAAAGCTGCTTTATGCAGTCTTGCTGGATCGGATGAATCTCTCGCTTAAAAATGGCTGGCAGGACGAGAATGGAAATGCCTACATCATCTGTACGATAGATGAAATCATGGATTCGATTCGATGTGCCAGACAAAAAGCGGTCAAACTGCTGGACGAGCTGGAACACGAATATCAGCTTATTGAGCGGCGCAGGCAGGGCTTGGGAAAGCCGAACCTGCTCTATGTGAAAGACCTCTATGCGGGACTTTCACAATCGAACTACTGGAAGTATGAAAATCAAACTTTTGGTGGTTTGAAAAGCGAACTTCCGGGAGTATGGAAATCAAACGGAAGTAAGACTGATATAAATAATACTGATAGTAGTGAGACTGATCTAATCTATTCTGCACAATCTGGTGAAAACATATCCGGGGAGATGCGGGAAGATGAAAGGTATCGCTTCTATTTTCAAGACAAGCTGGAAATCCCAATCTTAGAGAAGAACTTCCCACATGACCGGGAAATCCTGATGGAGATTCTGGAACTTCTTGTGGAAACCGTAACCAGCAGAAAGAAGTTCCTGCGCATTTGCGGGGAAGAAAAGCCGAAAGAGGTGGTCAAAAGCCGCCTGATGAAGCTGGATTCCATGCACATCCAGTATGTAATGGAATGCCTGAAAAGCAATACCACACAGGTACGAAACATCAAACAATATCTGCTTGCTACACTGTATAATGCTCCGACCACGATTGACAGCTATTACGCTGCACAGGTCAGACATGATTTCGGATGGGGCGGCAGAAGCAATTAAGGAGGACGATGCAATGAGCGTGTTTTTTATGGATTTTGATATGGCTCCCTCGGTGATCTGGGCGAGAGACTTGTACGACCAGATGCAGATTCGGAGTGACTTCCGCAAGTGGTTCCCCCGGATGTGCCAGTATGGATTTGTGGAGGGCCGGGACTATGAGTTCGTTCCCCGTGTCCGTCCGCAGGATGAGGGCGGGCGCACGGTGCAGCGGTATGTGAAAGACTACCGGATCACGCTGGAGATGGCAAAGCAGTTGTACAAGCTCCATCACTTCCACAAGAACGACTGTTTCCGCAGCTGCGAAGGACAGCACTGCATGGGAACGGATCACTGGATGCAGGCAGTCATTGAACTGCTGCATCAGCACAAGTGCAAAAGCCACGCGCCGCCGAAGCGTTTTTACGAATCACAGCCGCCCGATTCGCTGGTGACAACGACACAGATCGCAAAAGAGTACGGCTGCGGTGCAAAGGTGTTCAATCGTCTGCTCCATCTGCACGGTATCCAGTACCGGGCCAATAACCAGTGGGTGCTGTATGCAAAGCATCAGGATAAGGGATATACTGCAAACCTTGTTTTCCGGCTCCATCGGAGTGATGGCAGTGCAGTGGAAAAGCTGCATACGGCATGGACGCACAAAGGCAGGAAGTTTCTGTACCACGAACTGAAACGGCGTGGGATTCTTCCGATGGCAGAACAGGAGGGGTGAGCCTATGAACTTTACGAATAGCCCGTTTGAACGTATGATGCGCCAGCGTCCGGGAACGGACAGTGATCATCCCTGCATTTCCTGCCGACACCGCAGGGAGTGCGGCTACATGATGCACCAGTGCAGAAAGAAATTTCGTTCGGTCTTTGGCGATACGGCTCCCCCGGTATCAGGCACAGTCAGTGTCTGATGCCGTTTGGATAAAACTATAAACCGGAAAGGAGGGCGCAGGTGCAGGATGAAGTAAACGAAAAAACGATGGCATTGTGCATCAAAGGCGGAAAAATCTCGGCGCAGCTTCTGAAAGCAGCACTGACAAAGCTGTTGGCAGAGATTGAGAAGAAGAAACAGCAGTCGAAGAAGATGGGAGGGCAGAACCGATGTAAGAGAGGAAAGCAGAGCATCAAAAGCCTACAACAGAGCGGCGCACAGCTTACCAATATCGTTGTCACAGACAATAACATCAAGTCGTTTGACCGGGTAGCCCGGAAGTACGGCATTGATTATAGTCTGAAAAAGGCAGAAAAAGAGGGGAAAACCGAATATCTGGTCTTTTTCAAGGCAAAAGATGTGGATGTTATGACGGCGGCGTTCAAGGAATACACCGGAGTTTCGCTGAAAAAGGAGCAACGGCAGTCCATCCGCAAGAAGCTGGAGCAGGCAAAGGAGCGTGTTGCCAAGCACCGGGAGATCACCAAGGAAAAGATGAAAGACAGAGGGCAGGTGCGATGAGCCAGAAAAAGAAAACGACCGCACAGAGCAAACGATCACGCAAAGCCCCCTCCAACCAGACAGGTGGAACGGCATGGGGCAAGAAAGTAGCGGCGGCAATCAGTGGAAAGATGCAGTCGGCAGATATGAAAAAGCTGATCCTGCTGAATTTTCCTTACATTATCGCCTTTTACATGGTGGAGAAAGCCGCATGGCTGTACCGACACTGTAATGGCGATACCATCGTGGACAGGCTGATGGTTCTTTTTATGAACTTCGGTCTGGCCTACAAAAGTTATCTGCCAAGTTTCCATCCGTTCGACTTGCTGGTGGGTCTGATCGGTGCAGCAGCACTGAAAGCCGTGATCTACTTTAAGGGGAAGAACGCAAAGAAGTATCGTCAGGGAGAGGAATACGGCTCTGCCCGGTGGGGCAATGCCAAGGACATTGAACCTTTTATTGACCCGGTATTCGAGAATAATGTGCTGCTCACCCAGACGGAACGGTTGATGATGAGCGGCAGACCAAAGCATCCGAAATATGCCAGAAACAAGAATGTCATTGTGATCGGCGGCTCTGGCAGCGGCAAGACACGGTTTTTCGTAAAGCCCAATCTGATGCAGATGCCCGAAAAGGTCAGCTATGTCTGTACTGACCCGAACGGTTATACTATAAGCAGATAGACAAAGGGTGTGTTTCACAAGCACGACCGATGTTTATCTGCTTAATTACATAAAGAAGGGAGGTAAAACTGTGGCAAAGAAAGAAGAAATCAAAATTACAGCTCTATATGAGCGTTTATCCAGAGATGATGAACAGGCTGGAGAATCGAACTCCATCCAGAACCAGAAGAAATATCTTGAAGAATATGCCCGTCAGCATGGGCTGAGAAATATCCGGCACTTTTATGATGACGGCTATTCCGGCACGAACTTTAATCGTCCCGGTTTTGCCGCCCTGCTGGAAGAAGTCGAAGCCGGACGAGTGGAGACCCTTGTGGTAAAGGATCTCAGTCGTTTTGGTAGAAACTACCTGCAAGTTGGCTACTACACAGAAATCCTTTTCCCGAAGAAGGGTGTTCGGTTCATAGCCATCAACAACAATGTGGACAGTGCTACCCCACAGGACAATGACTTCACGCCGTTCTTGAACATCATGAACGAGTGGTACGCCAAGGACACCAGCAACAAAATCAAGGCAATCTTCAAGTCCAGAATGAAAGACGGAATGCGATGCAGCGGCTCTATCCCTTATGGCTACAAGCGAAAGCCGGACGATAAGCAGACCCTCATCGTGGACGAGCCAGCCGCAGAGGTTGTCAGAAAAATCTTCCGTCTGGTTTGTCAGGGCAACAGCACCACCGCCATTGCGGAAATGCTGACAGCGGAGAAGGTGCTGATTCCCTCCGCTTATGCAGCCTTAAATCAACCGAAGAATTGTCGGCACAAGAATGTGGCAGACCCCTACCGATGGAGTGCAACCACCGTTGGCTACATCCTTGATCGGCAGGAATATCTTGGTCATACTGTGTTGGGCAAATCCATCTGCGAGAACTTCAAGACCAAGCAGCGCAGAGCCGCAACACCGGACGAGCTGATGATTTTCCCCGACACGCATGAAGCCATCATCGACCAAGACACATGGGATATTGCCAGAAAGATACGCTCGAAGAAAAAGCCCAGAGTGGCAAACGGCACCTACTCCCACCGTCTGTCTGGTTTGGTGTACTGTGCGGATTGTGGTTCTCGAATGGGATATATCAGTCCCGAAGCAAATCATAGCAAAACGCACTATGATTCAGATTCCGCTTTCCAATGCGGCAATTATCGGAGCAAAAGCGGCGAATGTGTTTCCCACTATGTAAAAACATCGGTTCTGGAAGCGGCAATTTTGCAGGCAATTCAGACTGTAAGCAAGTATGTCCTTGAAAACGAGGACGAGTTTATTCAGCAGCTCAAAGCCGTTTGGAATGAGCAGCAGACCAGAACAGCAAACAACGGCTATCAGGAGCTTGCCGAAGCAAAGAAGCGAATGGCTGAACTGGACGAGAAAATCAACAAGCTCTATGAGAGTACCTTGAGCGGCTTGCTGCCGGAGCGACAGGCACAGCGCATGATTCAGCAGTACGATGAAGAACAGATTTTGCTGGAAAGGCGTGTTGCAGAGCTGGATAATCTGGTTCAGCAGGACGAAATCAAGCAGGTGGACGCATCCCGTTTTGTCGCTCTGGTCAAGAAATACCGAGACTGCGAGGAACTGACTGACACCATGCTCTATGCGTTCATTGACAGGATTGAGGTTCACGAAGCCACAGGTGGTCGAACCATCTACCGCCAGCAGAACATTGATATTCATTTCAACTTCATCGGCAACTACTATCCGCCAGTCGAGACCGTATCCGAGGAAGAACGCATTGCCGCCATCGAAGCCGAGCAGCTGCGAAAGAAGCAGGAAAAGGGCAAACGCTCGGAAGAACGCAGGAAGCAAAAGCTGTATGCTCTGCGAGAAGCTGCACAAGCCGGAGATCCGGTCGCTATCGCACAGTATGAAGAACATCTGGCATATCAGCGTGAACGGAATCAGAAGCACCGCCAAAAACTAAAGGAAGCCAGAGAAGCCAGCCCGGAATATATCAGTCAGTTAGAGGAAAAAGAGCGCATCAAGCGTGAAAAGATGCTTGAAACTGAGCGTAAGCGGGTGGAGCGAGCCAAAAAGAAAAACAAACTGACACGGGCTGAATTGAAAGAAAAGGCAAAGACAGACCCCGAAGCAGCCAAGCAGCTGGAAGCAATGAGAGCCAAGGAAGCCGAAGCCAGACAGCGCAAAAAGGAGCGTGAAGAAGCAAGAATGGCAGCTGATCCAGAGTATGCCGCCATGATGGAAGCTCGAAAAAAGGAGTATATCCGCACAAGGACTGCCAAGCGCAAAGCGGAACACGAAGCCCTTGTAGAGCTTGCCAAGACCGATGAAGAAGCCGCAAGGAAGCTGGCTGAGAAGCGGAAATACCAGAGTGAAGCCACCGTTAAGTGCTATCAGAAATTGAAAGCCGATGCGGAAGCCGGAGACCCCGAAGCCATCAAACGATACGAAGCCCACCTTGCCAAGCGCAGAGAGGACTACCACAAAAAGAAAGCAGAAAAGGAGGATATTCCAGCATGAATGAGTTATGGATAGTCAGATTTGTCCGCAAGGACGGCAAGCCGGACGAGGAATATTACTATCGTTCCCTTGCCGAAGCAGAGCATCACAAGAACCTGTTTCTGGACGATGATTCCGGGCTGTATGAGCGCATTGAAATCATCAACGACAAACATTAAGGAGGACACTATGGAACTGAACTTCATCAAGAGCGGAGATTACTACATCCCCGACATTCAACTGCAAAACCCGAATATCCATCTTGGAAAGTGGGGACTGATGCGAAAGTCGTATCTGCGGATAGCACAGCCGTTTCTCTTTTCGGAGATGGTACTGAGCGAAACGCTATATCCCCATTGTGCGGAGATTGAAGCCGCCGCCAAGAGCCGTATGAACATCATCCTTCCCCAGCTGATGAAACACTACGGCGTGACCGAACGGCTCAAAGCCGCAAATCAGCTTGAATGGGTTCGCCAGATGAACGCTTGTGTGGCACAGGCAGAGGAAGTCATTAAGGACGAGCTGATTTACAGCTAAGCAAGGAGGAAACCATGGGACTGATAAAGCTAATCTTTAAGCTGCTGGTGCTGCCGCTGATTGTGGCAGTTACCTTGATACAATGGGTCGGTATCTTCTTCACGCAGTTTTCGACCGTTATCTTCAATCTGCTTGCCGGGCTGATGTTCCTGATAACGATTGCCGGATGGATGTTCGGCATCAGCGCAGGAGCAGAAACGCTCCGACTGCTGGCAGTTGCCTTTGTGGTTTTTATCATCCCTCACATTGCGGAATGGCTGATTATTAGAATCGCCGTGATTAACTACGGACTGCGTGATTTTATCAAGTCCTGACCCAACAATTTTATATCGTCAGCAAAGCGACAGGTATTTCCTTGTGAAGTCCCTGCCGCTTTTATTTTATCAAATCAAAGGAGAGTAAAACTATGACCATGAACCAGAAGAAAGCACTGTACGCCTTTGGCAGCCCCGACCGTGAAGCAACGGTCAACCGTTTCTGTACGCTGGCAGAGCTTGCCCCCGATCCTGCCGTAAAGCATTTCTTCCTTGCAATCGCAAGGGAACTGAACGCCCCGACCGCCGACCGCTGGTATCGCTGTATGTTCTTCAATCTCCGCTTAGAGATGGAAGCATATCTGCGCTACGAAAAGGCTTTTGAGCGCATCGTGAGCGGCTGTCCGGCAGTTGAATGGGAGGATGACGAGTATGACCCTGACGAAGTATGAGAAAGAGACCATTATCCTGTTCAACGAGGGCGAGGACACTGCCCACATCCAGACCTACAATGCCGGACTGCGGAAGCGGCTGGCAGCGTTCAGCAAGAAGCACCCCGACCTTTGCCGCTTGGAAAAATCCTTCGCCCAGGGCGGCGTGATCTATGTGCTGGACAAGTCCAGACTGTCTATCCGGCTGCAAGCACCGTATAGCGAGGAACGCAGACGGAAAGCAAGCGAGAGCGCAAAGCAAACCGGGTTCAAGAGCCGGACGGAATCATGTAACAGTTAGGGGGCGATATGCGGTCAAAATGTCGGGTTTGCATCCGATGTTTTGACCGCAATTATATATAAGCGCAAATAGCACTTTTAACAAAAGAAACGCATGTTTGATGAAAGTTTTTACGATTTGATAGATTTTGAAAATGAGAGGGCTATTGATGCTTGAAAGGGTTGATTTTTGGGTCATTAAATGTTAATATAAAATCATAACTTTTGAAAGGCTGGTGATGCAGATGTACCTGTCGAAAGTAAAAATTCGAGAGGCCATGGATAGGCAAAGAATCAAAACCTATACAGAACTTGCTGAGCAGCTTGGAATTACCAAAAATCAATTATCTGTTATGCTATCCGATGATTACAATCCTTTGAAAACGAGGGTTGAGGATTTGTGTCAGCTACTTTCAGTTGCTCCAAATGAAATCATGGATTTTAGCACAGATACGAAAGGAATCGATACATCGATGATTAGAAACGATGATGTTACCGCCATAGAATTATTCGCAGGAGCTGGCGGCTTGGCTCTCGGCCTTGAAAAAGCAGGGATTAAAACAGTCGAGCATGTAGAGTTTGACAAAGCTTGCTGCGAAACATTACGAACTAATCGGCCAAATTGGAATGTCATTTGTGATGATATCCACAATGTTGATTTTACACAATTTAGAGATAAAGTGGATATCGTGACGGGCGGTTTTCCGTGCCAAGCGTTTTCTTTCGCTGGAAAAAAGCTTGGATTCGAAGATACAAGAGGAACTTTGTTTCACGAATTTGCTCGCTGTGTCAAGGAAGTTAATCCAAAGATATTTATGGCTGAAAATGTACGAGGGTTAGTCTCGCATGATAAAGGGCGCACGCTCACTACCATTATCAATGTACTTGAAGCACTGGGATATCACACTCAGCAAAAAATTCTCAATGCTGCATATTTCGGAGTGGGACAGAAAAGAGAGCGCATCGTTATAGTGGGCATTCGCAATGACACAGATATTGAATTCAGCTATCCGAATGAAGAAGATAAAATGACAACACTGCGTGAAGCTCTTAAAGGTTGTCCCAAAAGTGATGGCGTAGAATACAGCGAGAAGAAGAAAAAGGTATTAGCACTGGTTCCGCCGGGAGGATGCTGGGTGGACCTGCCAGAAGATATTGCAAAAGAATATATGGGGAAATCATATTATTCTGGTGGAGGACGCAGAGGAATGGCTCGCCGTATTAGTTGGGAAGAACCTTGTTTGACGCTAACATGTAGTCCTTCACAAAAGCAAACAGAAAGATGCCATCCCGAAGAAACACGCCCATTTACTGTAAGAGAATCCGCAAGAATTCAGTCATTCCCTGATGACTGGACATTTTGCGGTGGCATTGGTGACCAATACAAGCAAATAGGTAACGCTGTCCCTGTCGAGATGGCAAGAAGAATCGGTATTCAGCTTAAAGAAGCTGTTTTATCAGAGCAAAAGGGTTAAGCATTGTTTTCATCGATCTCATGAGCAAGACGCTGAATAATTTGACCAATCATTGCAGAACTATCCATTTCATCGGCAACTTCGGCAAAAGCATCGATAAGATCATAATAGAAATCACTGTCACCAGTTAGCCGATGCCAAAACTCTTTTCCAACATATACGGGGTATTCTTCATCAATACGCTTATACGACTGGGAAAGAGAACTTTCAGTACCATAAAAAACGCCAACAATGCAATCGGTGATATTTAAATCCAAATGATTGGTTCGTGCCAAATTGCGGATAGCAGTGAAGTGCCGCTTGATAGTATCAACATCATCGTGGTTAATTGTGGTCGGCCCGGCTTTTATTTGGCAATACTTGCGACGGCCATCAATAGCATCAATGAATTCAATATCAATGCCAGAAGTGGTAGAAGCGTATGACGATAAGACTTCATTACAAAAGTATTGTAACTGCGTGCCAAATGTCGTTGAAATTGAAGTGCCCAGAACCCGAGGATAAATCAGTGCTTTTGCCATACTCTCGGGAGAGGAATCACCAAAAGCAAACTGAGCCAGATACTTATGAGTGAACGGATTGATATTAAACTTTGATAAACTGGTAAGCTTCTCTGTGTTGGCTTTATGGTTTTCTGCAATACGAGTCCGAAAGAAGGTCTTTGCACTACTAAGTATTGCTTGGCGTTCGGCTTCGGTCATGCCAATCACCCTCCTTTATAAAAATCTTCATTTTCCATTGTATCATTTTTGTCATGCCGGGCCAAGTCCCAGCACTATAATCAAGGCAATTTTATATATACGATTAGAACATTCTAATGACCAAGCCAAAGGCGATCAACCGTAAAAAGTTGGTCGCTTTTGTTTTGCCCATTATCAGAAAGGAGAAGTTGCCCATGAGTGAAGAATTGGAAAAGCTGAGACACAAACAGTATGTTGCGGAGCGCAAGCTGACCGCAGCCAAGCACAAGGAGAAGCGATTACAGAGCGAGCTGAAACGGCTGACCAGAAGCGAGAGAACCCATCGGCTTTGCACCCGTGCCGGAATGTTGGAGACCTTTTTGAAAGAGCCGACCGTCCTGACCGACGAGGATGTGATGGAGCTGTTGACCTTCATCTTCCAGAGCGAAGCGGTTCAAAAGAAGCTGAATCTGCTGATTGAGAGCCGGAGAAAAACGCAGGAAGCGGACGAGGGCGAAAACCCTTGACGGAGACAAGGGCGCAATTATACACCACCTAAAGATGGTGATTGCGTTCTGCCGAAAGCCCCTTGCAGGGAGCTTGATGATTTCCGCAAAAGTCCCTTGCTCCATTCATCCAGAGGAAGCTACACTTCCCCTGCGCTGGCTTTGCCAGCTACCCCTTTGTGGACTTGCCGCCGAGGAACGATTGCAAGCAATCATTCCCCGACAACAAGTGAATATCCCCCCACCAGACCGTGCTGAAAAGTATCGGTCTTTTTTTGTACCATCAAAAGGAGGTTCAACCAAAGATGCCAGTACCACATTTGGAAATCCGCATCGTCCAGCGGAGCAAGGGCAGCTCTGCCGTTGCCGGAGCTGCCTACCAAGCCGGAGAAAAACTGTTCTCCGAGTACGACCAGAAATCCAAAGACCATCGAAGAAAACAGCCGGAAGTTCTTTACACGGAAATCATGTTTCCGGCAAATGCCCCGCCGGAATACGCCGACCGGGCAACGCTCTGGAACGCTGTCGAGGAAGTGGAAAAGCAATGGAACTCGCAGCTTGCCAGACGATTCATTCTTGCCCTGCCGAGAGAAGTCCCGACCGAAATGTATCCGCAGATGATGCAGGAATACTGCCGGGAGCATTTCGTATCCAAGGGAATGTGCTGTGATTTTGCAATCCATGACCCAGATCCTCCCGGACACAATCCTCATTGCCATATCATGCTGACCATGAGAGCCATTGACGAAAACGGAAAGTGGCTGCCTAAGAGCCGTAAGGTTTATGACCTTGACGAGAACGGAGAGCGCATCAAGCTGCCCTCCGGCAACTGGAAAAGCCACAAGGAGGATACCGTTGACTGGAATGAGCAGTACCATGCCGAGGAATGGAGGCACGGCTGGGAGCTTGTTCAAAATAAGTATCTGGAACTTGCCGGAAGTCCTGAGCGAGTGGATATGCGCTCTTATGAACGGCAGGGACTGGATAAGATTCCCACCGTCCACATGGGAGCCGCTGTTTGCGCTCTGGAACGCAAGGGCATTGAAACCAACATCGGCAATCTCAACCGGGATATTAAGGCAGCTAACCGCATGATGAGTGCCATCCGCAGCACCATCCAAAATCTGCGGAACTGGATTGCAGACATTGTGGAAGCGACCAAGGAAGCCTTTGCAGAAACGGAAGCACAAGCAAAGAACACTTCGCCCGATCTGGTTCTTCTGCTGCGTGATTATCTGAACCTACGAAAGGCAGAACGCAGCGACTGGTCAAGATACGGTCAGCAGAAAGGCACGACCGATGATTTGAAGGCAGTCTCCAAAGCCATCATCTATCTGAAAGAGCATGAGCTTTTCACGCTGGAAGATTTAGATAGCACTCTTCAAGGCATGAGTGAGAAAGCCAAGGGCATCCATGCCGACATGAAAAAAGCATCTGCCCGCATGAAGGTCATTACCGGCATTCAGAACGCTGTGGCAGACTGCCAGACCCACAAGGCGGTTCATGACAAGTACCTGAAAATCGGCTGGAAAACACGACAGGCAGCGTTCGCAGAAAGCCACAAGGACGAGCTGGACAGCTTCAACAAAGCGTTCCGTTATCTCAAAAAGCAGGGCGTGGATTTGAATGTCAATCTGGATTCCCTGCAAGCGGAATATGACAAGCTGAAAGCAACCCACACCGAGCTTGCCAGACAGCTTGCCGCCGCCAAGGAGGAATTGCAGCCAATGAAGGATATTCGCTATTGGGTCAGCAAAGTCCTCACGCCGGAGCAGTCCGAGGTCGAGAAAAAGCCCGAACCGAAGCACTCCGTCACGGAGAAGATGAAGTTTCTGCAAGAGCAGAGCAGCAATCAGCCGGAGCAGAAAACCCCACAACAGAAAAAACAGAATATGGAACTGTAAGGCACTTGCCGTTTTCATTGTGAAAATGTCAGGTGTCTTTTTTTGTTCTCCGAAAGGAAGATGCAATGAATGTATTTGAAGCGGTCAAACAGAAGTTGACCACCCGACAGGCGGCAGAGCTATACGGCATCCGGGTTAGCCGTCATGGCATGGCAGTCTGCCCGTTTCACAATGACAAGAACCCCAGCATGAAGGTGGACAAGCGTTTCCATTGTTTCGCTTGCCAAGCGGACGGAGATGCAGTTGATTTTGTTTCCCGTCTATTCGGATTGCCCAGCCGGGAAGCCGCTGTGAAGCTGGCTGATGATTTCGGTATCAGTTACGACAACAGGCAGAAGCACAGAATCAAGCCCCATATCCGAGAGCCTACCCCGGAACAGAGATACCGCCAGGAAGAAAGCAGATGCTACAAGGTGCTGTCTGACTACTTCCATCATCTCAGGACATGGAAGCAGCAATATGCACCAAAGCAGCCGGAGGACGAATGGCATCCTCTGTTCGTGGAAGCTCTGCAAAGAGAAAGCCATATCGAATATCTGCTGGATGTTCTTCTGTACGGTACAACCGAAGAAAAGAAGGCTCTGGTTGCCGAGCAAAGAAAAGAGGTGATGAATCTTGAGCAACGATTTGCAGAACACCCAGACGAGCATGACCGTGGAGGAAGTCAGAGGAAGTCTGGACTCGACCGATAACGGAGCTGTCAAAAACAGCATCCGAAACTGTCTGACGGTATTTCAGAATGACCCGAAGCTGGAAGGAGCGATCCGCTACAATATCCTAACGGAGCGCATTGATATTGTGAAGCCCCTCTGGTGGAGTAAGCCGACAACGACCTTGAACGATACGGATTTGAATTACCTGATGCTCTATCTGGAAGATCAGTACACGCTGACCAGCGAAAAGAAAATCCAGAAAGCAATCTCCATTGTCGCTGACTGCAACAAGTACCACCCCATCCGTGACTATCTGAACGGTCTGGAATGGGACGGCACAGAGCGCATCCGCTGCGCCCTGCCCCATTTTCTTGGAGCTGAGGAAAGCGAGTTCACCTATGAATGTCTGCGACTGTTCATGTTGGGTGCAATCAGCCGGGTATTCAAGCCAGGAAGCAAGTTTGAAACCATGCTCTGTCTGGTCGGAGGACAAGGTGCGGGAAAGTCCACCTTCTTCCGGCTGCTGGCAATCAAAGACGAGTGGTTTTCCGATGACCTGAAACGGATTGACGATGACAATGTTTACCGCAAGATGCAGGGACATTGGATTATCGAAATGTCCGAGATGATTGCCACAGCCAACGCCAAAAGCATTGAGGATATTAAGTCCTTCATCAGCAGAGCCAAGGAAACCTATAAAGTGCCGTATGAAACCCACCCGGCAGACCGATTGCGGCAATGCGTGTTCGGCGGCAGCTCCAATACGATGGACTTTCTGCCCCTCGACCGAAGCGGCAACCGAAGGTTCCTGCCCATCATGGTACACCCGGAAAGAGCCGAGGTTCATATTCTGGAAGATGAAGCCGCATCGAGGGCGTATATCGACCTCATGTGGGCAGAAGCAATGACCATCTATCGGAGTGGTTCTTTTCGCCTGACTCTCTCAAAGCAAATGAACAAGGAGCTGCGGGAGCTGCAAAAGCAGTTCATGCCGGAGGACACCAAGGCAGGGCTGATTCAGTCTTTCCTTGATGATTTCAGCGGCACACAGGTCTGCTCCAAGCTGATTTATGCGGAAGCTCTGAACCATTCCTTTGACGAGCCGAAGCAATGGGAAATCCGAGAGATCAATGAAATCATGAACAACAGCATCGAGGGCTGGACAGCATTTTCCAATCCCCGAATCTTTGCCAAGTACGGCAGACAACGAGGTTGGGAACGAGCCGATTCCGGCAACGAGCTATCGGCAACCGGCTCTGATTTGCCGGACGGTTTTCGTGAACTGACCGAGGAAGAAGCCCAACAGATAGAGCTTCCATTCTAAAAAATCGACCCCGTTGCAGGGCTGGTTGCTATCCCGTTGCCGACCCCGTTGCCGGGCTATTTCCTTAAATCTCTTTTATTTACAAGGGTTTTAAGAAGCCTGACAACGAAAGCAACGGAGAAATCAAAGAAAAAAGCAAAAACAGGATAAGAGCCAGATAGGACAATGTTCGAGGTTTTTTGAAGCCCGTTGCCGGACTTCGTTGCCGACACACACCCTGTCTGGCTTTTCCGTTTCAAGGAGGTATCGCATGGCACAGAACAACAAAGCAGTCCAAACACCCAAAGCAACTCCGGCAGGCTCGTTCAGCATGAGAATGGGCAGCACCACTTATATCATCGGTGTTCATTTCAGCGCAGAGAGCAAGGACACCTTGGAGGACAAGATGAAGCGGCTGATGCGTGATGATGTGAAAGCAGATAATTTCTAAGCCGAAAATTGTATGTAACACTTCTGTTTTCTATCTTGACACGAATGACCCGAAAGGTACGATCATCATTGAATGCGGAAAGATGCTCTCGGATGCCGGGTACAAAATCAAAGTCCTGAACACGATCAATTTCAAGAAGTCGATGCACTATAACCCGTTCCACTATATCCGCAGTGAGAAAGATATTCTGAAACTGGTCAATACGATCATCGCCAACACGAAAGGAGACGGCGAGAAGTCCGGCGAAGATTTCTGGGTCAAGGCAGAACGCCTGCTCTATTGCGCACTCATCGGCTATATCTACTATGAAGCCCCGGAAGAAGAACAGAACTTCTCCACGCTGCTGGAATTTATCAATGCCAGCGAAGCCCGCGAGGATGATGAAGAGTTCAAGAATCCGGTCGATGAACTATTTGAGGATTTGGAAAAGGCTAAACCAGAACACTTTGCCGTGCGGCAGTACAAAAAGTACAAGCTGGCGGCAGGTGTTGTATGCTTTAGGAGACTTCTTAATCAGTCGATTGGGAAGTCTCCTAAAACATATAACCTCAACAATCACGAAAGGAGCGCAAGCAATGAGAAGAAACGAGAAAATCACAGCTCTTTACGAGCGTTTGAGCCGTGACGATGATTTACAGGGCGAGAGCAATTCCATCTCCAACCAAAAGAAATTGTTGGAGGACTACGCCGCCCAGCATGACTTTCCTAATCCGACCCATTTCACGGACGATGGTATCAGCGGAACTTGTTTTGACCGTCCCGGATTTTTAGCCATGATGAAAGAGGTTGAAGCTGGGAATGTGGAATACCTCTGTATCAAGGACATGAGCCGTCTGGGGCGTGACTATCTGAAAGTCGGTCAGATTATGGAAATCCTGCGTCAGCGTGGAGTGCGTCTTATCGCCATCAATGATGGCGTGGATAGTGCCAGAGGGGACGATGATTTTACCCCGTTCCGCAACATCATGAACGAGTATTATGCACGAGACACCAGCCGTAAAATCCGTTCCACTTTCCAATCCAAAGGCAAGACAGGCAAGCACCTCACAGGCTTAGTCATTTACGGCTACCTCTGGAATGAGAAGCGAGACCAATGGCTGATTGACCCCGAAGCCGCCGAAGTGGTAAAGCGTATCTTTGCCATGACGATTGACGGCTACGGTCCGTATCAGATCGCCAACAAGCTGAAAGAGGAAAAAGTCCTCATTCCGTCCGCTTACCTTGCACAGCATGGCGAGGGCGTGAACAAGAACAAGACTTTCAAAGATGTGTACGGCTGGGGTTCTTCCACCATCTGCAACATTCTTGAAAAGCGTGAATATCTGGGACACACCATCAATTTCAAGACCCGAAAGCACTTCAAGGACAAGAAAAGCCATTATGTCCCGGAGGACGAATGGACGATTTTCGAGAATACCCATGAGCCTATCATCGACCAGCAGACTTATGACCTTGTGCAGAAAATCCGCAGCAAGGTCAGACGCTACCCGGACGGCTGGGGCGAGACAGCACCCCTCACAGGCTTGCTCTATTGTGCCGATTGCGGCGGCAAGATGTATGTCCACCGCACCAACAACGGCAAGCGCATTTCTCAATACACTTGCTCACAGTACACCAAAGTCCCTTGCGGAACGCTCTGCAAAACACAGCACCGTATCAATGAAGATGTGGTACTGTCCCTTGTCTCCGAAATGCTGAAAGCTATTGCAGAGTACGCCAAGCATGACCGAGCCGAGTTTGTCCGAGTGGTGCAGGAAGCGCAGTCCAGCCAGCAGACGGCAGAGGTCAAGAAACAGCGGACACGCCTTGCCACCGCAAAGCAGAGAGTTTCCGAGCTGGAAGTCCTGCTCTGTAAAATCTATGAGGACAACATTTTAGGAAAGCTGTCCGACAGCAGATACGCCACTCTGGACGCTCAATACGAAAAGGAACAGTCCGAGCTTACCGCTGAAATCTCTGCTCTGGAAAAGGCTATCAAGAGCTACGAGAAGCACGAAAAGGACGCTGACCGTTTTATCGCTCTGATTGACAAGTATGAGAACTTCGACAAGCTGACCATTGCCATGCTCAATGAGTTTATCGAGAAAATCCTTGTGCATGAGCGTGACCGAAAAGGCAGTACGCAGACCACACAGGAGGTTGAGATTTACTTCAATTTCGTTGGGCGTTTCGTTCCCCCGGCGTTTGGAGAAGTGGAGCTTACCCCAGAGGAATTGGAGGAAATCCGCAAGCGTGAGGAACGCAAGGACAGACTTCATCAGAACTACTTGAAGCGTAAAGCCAGCGGAGCGCAGAAGCGATACGAGGACAAAATCAAGGAGAAGAAAAAGGCGGAAATCGAAGCCAAGAAAGCCGCCATTCGTGCGGAAGATATTGCAAAGGGCGTATTCGTCCCAGTCAGCAGTTTACCGCAGAGAGAGCCGCAGAAAGGAGCGCAGATTGCATGAACATCACTTACAGACAGAATGGAGATTATCTTATCCCGAACATCATTATCCGCAAGACCAAGCCTATCGGACACTACGGCAGACTTCGCAAGGCGTATCTGGAAATGCACCGCCCGATACTGTTCAATGAGCTGGTTCTATCCGACAAGCTCTTTGAGCATTGCGCCGAGATTGACGAAGCGGCACGAAACCGCATGGAGCTGATCGTGCCGGAGCTGGCGAAGCGGAACGGCGTGACCGAGCAAATGAAATCCGACAACCAAATGGAATGGGTACGGCAAATGAACGCTTGCAAGGCACAGGCAGAAGCGATTGTGAAGTTTGAGCTGATTTATGATTGACACCGAAAACGCCCGGACGAAATGTTCGGGCGTTCAAAATTCCTTGAACGAATTGTGACTTTTTCAGTAAACCTATTGACTTGAATTGCGAAAATGAGTATAATTAGTTTTGCTATTTAGGATTACTGAGTAGCAAAACTAAAGTGAGGTAGAGAGTATGGATAATAGGTATGTGCAACAATTTAAAAAAGGCTCTCTTGAAATGATACTCTTGTCTCTGATTGGGCGCAAGGAAACATACGGCTATGAGATAATCACCGAATTGAATGATAGTGCGTCTGTCTTAGGCTATGCAAAAGAAGGAACGATTTATCCTATTTTGTATCGTTTACAAGAAGCAGAGTTAATTCAATGTCGATTAGCACCTGCGGCGGCGAATGGCGGCTCAAAAAAATATTACTCCCTTACTCCCAAAGGAAAGGAAGTCTTACAGGAATTGATTATGTTTTGGGCAAGCTATACAGATTGCGTGAATAGCTTTATTGCCGCCTATCAACAAACGGAGGTATCAGAATGAAAGAGCAATATATTAAGCAAGTGGAAAAAGAACTGCACTTATCACGCAAAGAGAAAATGGAAGTCTTGCGTGATCTAAATGAAATCTTTGCTTCGGCTGTCGAACACGGCGAAACGGAACAACAAGTTATTGAACGCTTGGGAACACCAAAAGATTTTGCGGACAGTACCGCAGAACAATTTGGGATTGACAACACAGCATCACAGAAACGAAAAGGAATAATTTCAAGTGTTGTCGCACTTCTCATTGCTGTTGCTTCCTTTGTGATTTACGCCACTACCAAAAACGGAAGAACACCAGAGGGAGTAATCGGACAAGCAGACGCAATGACGAACATTCAAGTCGAGGGGGCGTTTAGGTTTGACGCTCTGCAAATAATTTTGGTTATCGGTGTAATCGCTGCTGCGTTTGCAGTTATTCAGATTATCCGAACAGTCCGCAAAAACAGGAGGTAACTATGAAAAAGTTTGTTTCAATAATCGCTATTTTACTTATGCTTTCTTTGGCAGCTTGTTCTAATAAAGACACGCCGCCCGATACGAATGACCCAAGCAATACCCAATCCGAAAGTATTACCATGCTTGACGAGGGGGTATGGCCTGCGAATGAATACACGGAGGGACTTCCTGTTCCATCTGGTACAATTGCATGGGCTATGCTTGATACAGAACACGAAAATTGCTGTATCAGCATTGTAGATATAGCCGAAAGCGATTATAATGATTATATGAAGCTTTTGGAGCAAGAGGGCTTTTCCGTGATTGAGGATGTGTCCGAAGAAATCAAGGGACAGGACTATGTTTCTATTGGCACTCTTCTGTCAAATGGAGAAAAAGGATTGAGCATCAGCTACATCCCCGACAATTTAACGATTTACATTTCATTTGAAGAACAAGAAAGTGTGGAGTAACACCAAAAGAAAAATCCCTTTAGGAACTAAAGGGCGCACTTCTATACTCTCCTATCGGGAGTATCGTGCGTCCTGCGGAGCTTCATTCTCCGTCAGCAGAAGAAAACTGCATGACCGAGAATGTGCGTCACTTCGTTCCGTCAAGGTGGCTACACCCCCTTGCGCCGCTAAAGCGGCTATCCCCTGTGGACTTGCCGTCCGCAAACGGTTTTGACAAACCGTTCGCCGCCAGCAAGTTTGAAAAAGAAAAATAAGCATTTGACAAAGGAGAATAATTCGATGAATATTAAAATCTATCCGTTAGATAAGGTTGTCTTTGATAATATTTCCATTTGCTTCGGCATGGAAAAATCAGCGGTTGAACTTGCACTTGGGGCAGGCGAAGTAATTGGGAACAGATACTATTATTTCAATAGTGAAATGGTAATTGATTATCAAGAAAACAAAGTTGATTTTATAGAGTTTCTGGGCGGTGTCGATGGCAAACTTAAGCCTATCATCTATGGAGTTTCTGCATTTGATGCCAATGCCGCTGAATTGGTCGGTGTCTTAAAAACAAACAACAATGGAGAAATTTGCGATGACGAAAACGGATATTCCTATCAGTTTTCAAATATCAGTATTGGTGTTTACAGAGAAGCCCTGCCTGATGAAATTACGGAAATGATAGAAGAAGCCAAAAGCGATGGAAACCCTATGTCCGATGATGAGATAGAGTATGAAATGAAAAGAGCTAACTATTGGGCAACTATTGGTTGTGGTGCAGTTGGATATTATCAACGATAAATCTTGACTTTGTATAGCTGAACATGACAACTGAAAACCGAAAAACTGACCGTTGACTGGTCGCAATGTGCGAAAAGTTGACGGTCTTTTTTTATCCCCATTTTCAAAAAAGGAGGTCACGAAACATGGTAAAACCGAAAACCCTTGAACAGCTCCGAGCCGAAAAGGAGCGAGCCGAGACGCAGCTTGCACAGGAACAGCACAAACTGGAGCGTCTGGAGAACAGAAAGAAGTATCTGGAGAAAGGCGAGAGACAGAAACGCACCCACCGCCTTTGCAATCTGGGCGGCACGATTGAGAGCCTTGCCCCGGAGG
>OLSI01000774.1_pt1 | contig 25287 bp, 21 predicted proteins | sample 1672661 | NCBI WGS metagenome assembly OLSI01 (sample SAMEA3136711, study PRJEB25190) | human gut metagenome | biome: human gut; feature: human-associated habitat; material: faeces | place: Austria | collected 2013 | reverse complement strand
TTTCCGGAGAAGAACAGATGGGAACACTTATGAAAACCTATACCTCTTATCTGCCACTGGCACTTATTGGCATTGCGTTTCTCAAGCTCCTTCTGACAAATCTGTGTATTCAGTTCGGTTTAAAGGGAGGACATTTTTTCCCTGTCATCTTTGCCGGAGTATGTATGGGATACGGCATTGCAATGCTGACCTGCGGGCCGGACGGGGGACATGTGGTATTTGGAGCTGCAATCGTTACCGCGTCACTTCTCGGCGGAATTATGAAAAAACCGCTGGCAGTAACCATGCTTCTCTTCCTCTGCTTCCCAGTCAAAATGTTTATCTGGATTTTCATTGCAGCAGTAGCTGGAAGCAAACTCTCTACATTAAAACCAGAGCAGGTAAGTTCTGCCGTTTAACAAAACAACCAAGATCCCCGTTGATTTCTCAACGGGGGTTTCTTATATCCATTTTTGGTACATTCAGATACTCTTCTGCACTCCTGCAGATTTCCTCTTCTGTTTTTTCAGCGGTCTCTTTATCTTCTGCGCTGACAGAAATATACATCTTAAGTTTCGGCTCTGTACCGGACGGACGGATCACAATGGAGCAGTTGTCTTCCAGCAGAAACTTCAATACATCGGATTTCGGAAGGCCATCAAGACCTGCTGCATAATCCAGAAATTTAAGCACCTTCTTATTACCAAATTTCTCAACATCACCACGAAACGCCTTCATGATCTTCTGCATTTTGACAAATCCGGCACTGCCATCAAATTCATAACTGTGCAGGGTATTCAGACAGTATCCATACATCTGGTACAATTCATCCAGTTTATCCAGAAGACCAATACCTTTCGTAGCATAATAGCTGAACATCTCACAGATCATGCAGGCACCATTCACGCCATCTTTGTCGCGGACATAGGAGCCGGTCAGATAACCATAGCTTTCCTCAAAGCCAAAGACATAACTGTCGGCTTTCTTCTGCTCTTCCAATTTGCCGATCTGCTCACCGATAAACTTAAAGCCCGTCAGAACATTGATCGTACGCAATCCATAATGCTCTGCGATCTGCTGTGCCATGTCCATCGTTACAATGGTTTTGACCATAACCGGATCTGCGGGCATTTTATGGTGCTTCTGACGCTGACTGCAAATATAATCCAACAATAACATCCCCGTCTGATTCCCTGTCAGCAATTCATACTCTCCTGCATGATTCTTAACCGCAATCCCCACACGGTCACAGTCCGGATCTGTAGCCAGCATCAGATCTGCATTGCATCTTTTGGCATATTCTATCCCCAGTGCCATTGCTTCCTTAATTTCCGGATTCGGATACGGACAGGTCGGAAAACTTCCGTCGGGCTGCTCCTGCTCTCTCACCACCGTAATATTCGTATATCCCATCTCTTTCAGGGTACGGGTAACAGGTTTTAAGCCACTTCCATTCAATGGACTGTATACAATCGCAATATTCTTATCAACTTCCTCACCAAATAAAACAGACTGGCTTTTCACCTGCTCTATAAACGCGGTAAATACCTCATCCTGAATATACTGAATGCTGCCATTTGCAATTCCTGCCTCAAAATCACTGTTTCTGACATCCGCAAAAATATCCAGCTTCTCAATCTCTTTCAGGATGTTATCCGCTGCCTCCACAGTGATCTGGCAGCCATCCGGTCCATAAACTTTATAACCATTATATTTTGATGGATTATGCGATGCCGTGATCATCACACCCGCAGAGGTATGCAGATATCTTGCTGCAAAAGAGACGGTCGGAACCGGCATAAGAACCGGCCAGATGCTGACTCTGACACCGTTCGCTGCAAACACTCCGGCAGCAGTTCTGGCAAACACATCACTTTTGATCCGGCTGTCATAACCGATTGCCACAGACGGTTCCTCAAAATTTTTCTTCAGATAATCAGCCAGCCCCTGCGAAGCCTTTGCTATGGTATAAATATTTATACGGTTTGTTCCGGCACCGATCACACCACGCAGACCGCCGGTACCAAAAGCAAGATCCCGATAAAAAGCATCTTCCATCTTTGCATCATCCATTGATCTCAATTCTTCAACGATATCTTCATCCATCGCTGCCTGTTTCATCCAACGCTCATATTCTTTCCTGTAATCCATTTCCATCTCCTCATTCTTATCCTCTCACATCAAGAAACTGCGCCTGTCCGCTGATGGTAAGTACTTCAGAATCCGCCGGGACAAAAATACAGTCCCCCTTATAAAACTCCATGCTTCCATCCTCACAGGAGATCGTACCGCATCCATTCACGCACAAAAGCACACGGAAGGCAATCTCATCTGCACGATAATGCACCTTCTGGCGGCGTTCAGTATTTATCAGCATCCGATATACTTCAAAGTATTTACAGCGCGTCAACAGTTCCAAGGCAACTCCCTGACGATATCTCAGCACACGAAGCGGCTGCCGGGGTTCCGTACTGCTTTTCAGATTCGCCACCTTCAGAGCCTTGTCAATGTGAAGTTCCCTCTTTTTGCCGTCTTTTCCCGTGCGGTCATAATCATACAGCCGATAAGTCAGATTTGAATTCTCCTGGATCTCTGCCACCAGCGTACCAGCTCCAATTGCATGGATCGTACCGGCCTCAATAAAAAACAGATCATCCTTTCTGACCGGAACCTGCTGCAGATAATTCATAAGTGTCCCATTTGCAATAGCCTTTCGCATCTCCCCTTCGGAGCTGTCACGCTTCAGACCATACACCAGCTTTGCATCTCTGCCGGCATCCAGCACATACCACATTTCCGTCTTTCCCAGCTGTCCCTTCTCGTGCTCCCGTGCATATTCATCCGTAGGATGCACCTGAACGGAGAGATCCTTTTTTGCATCAATAAATTTAATCAAAATCGGAAGCTCCGTCATTCCTCTGTGACGCTCTCCCAGATACTCCGGGTGATTTCGCAGCACCTCTGCCAGCTTCATACCAGCAAACTCACCGCCGACCACATAACTCGGACCGTCCGGGTGCGTAGAACATTCCCAGGTCTCTGCCACGGGTGACAGATTGATTCCCTTTTCAAATTCATCATTCAGTCTGCTTCCGCCCCAAAGATAGTCCTTGCCGGACGGTCTGAGCAAAAGAGGCATATTCCCGTCATTCATCAAAAGCTTCCTTCCATTTCTCAATACTCAAGTTCAAATTTCTGCTTATCATGAACATTGATGTCTTCCCCAAGCTGCACCTCGATCAACTTCAGTTCCGTTTCAGCGATCACCGTATGGCGGCATCCGGCAGCCATCGTGATCACATCTCCTACCCTGACACTCTGCTCCATACCATCTACGACCGTTTTTCCCTTACCCGAAATAACGACCCAGACCTCATCTCGATTTTTATGACTATGGTAATTCATCTTATGACCCGGATTCAACGTCACTTTGATGGTTATGGATTCACTGTCAATATCAATGATCTTAAAACTGCCCCACGACTTCTCAGCAAACATCACACGATGATCCAGAGTACTCACAAACGGTTTAATGTAGGAGCTCTGTTCCTTATCCGATACAAGAATTCCCTCCGGTGACGCGGAAATGACCACATCATTCAGCCCCATGCAGAGGATCGGAATATCCAGTTCATTAACAACGTGGACATTTTCACAATTCTCATTGAACAGAGCCTCACCCACTGCACGGCTGTCCATGGCCTCCGTCAGCGTGTTCCACGTACCCAGATCCTTCCATATACCTGCAAAACGCATAACTTCAATCTCCGGCTCATGCTCGACAACCGCATAGTCAAAACTGATCTTTTTCAGAGTCTCATATTTACAGAACAGATCATCATAATCCAGAAAATCAATCAGCTCATGTGCCCGCTCCAGAACATAGCCCAGTCTGAAGGCAAACACACCACCATTCCACAGCGCACCCTTTTCGATATATTCCTTTGCCACTTCCTGTGTCGGTTTCTCCTTAAACATAGAAACCCTGCTTATTGCTTCCTTGCCAAGCGGAATGATATAGCCATATTTCTCACTCGGATAGGTAGGCTCAATCCCCATCAGAACAAGATTCGAATCACTTTTCTGTGCTCTCTCGTCCAATGCCCTCAATGCCTCAAAATAGTCATCCTCCACATAAGGATCCACCGGGCAGACAACCACCGATTCCTCCTCCCCAACTCCCTGCACATCCTTCAGATAAGCTGCTGCAAGTGCAATCGCCGGAAAGGTGTCACGGCGGCACGGCTCCACACTGATTCCCACGTTCTCCCCGAGCTGGTTATGGATTGCAGATACCTGCGACTTTGAAGTTGCTATCGTAACCGTAGCATCTGTGTCAATCGTCTTGATCTGCCGATATACACGCTGCACCATAGATTCCAGGGAGCCATCCTCCTTATGAAAAATCTTGATAAACTGCTTGGAACGGATATCATTAGAAAGCGGCCACAGACGCTGGCCGGAACCACCCGATAATAAAACTATATTCATAACAAAACTCCTCCGTTAAGTATAACCACACGATGTATAAAAATAAAAAGCCGCATCCATATCTCTACAAATGCGGCCAAAATACGTTACCGATCACAGCAGCCTGTTATCGTTCTGCGCGCATCGGATTATGCAGGAAGTCCTCATAAGACAGGCGCAGCCCGTCTTCTAACTCCGTCTTGTAAGTCCAGCCAAGCTTCTCTGCCTTGGAAACATCCAGAAGCTTTCGCGGCGTACCATTCGGTCTGGAAGTATCCCATTCGATCTTGCCGGTATATCCGACCACTTTTGCCACCAGCTCCGTCAGTTCCCGGATGGTCAACTCCTTACCCGTACCGGCATTGACAGTCTCATTACCTGAATAATGATTCATCAGGAACACACACAGGTTTGCCAGATCATCCACATACAAAAACTCACGTAGCGGAGAACCATCTCCCCAGCAGACAACACTCTCTAAACCATTCACCTTCGCTTCATGGAAACGGCGGATCAGAGCAGGCACGACATGACTGTGCGTCGGATGATAGTTGTCATTCGGTCCGTACAGGTTGGTCGGCATGACAGAAATATAATCCGTACCATACTGACGGTTCAGAAACTCACAGTACTTAAGCCCGGAAATCTTGGCAAGTGCATAGGCCTCATTGGTCTTTTCGAGTTCACTTGTCAAAAGGCAGTCCTCCTTCATCGGCTGCGGTGCCATGCGCGGATAGATACAGGAAGAACCAAGAAACTCCAGTTTCTTACATCCGTTTTTCCATGCAGAATGGATAACATTCATCTCCAGCGTCATATTATCGTACATAAAATCTGCCAGTGCTTCCTGATTTGCAATAATACCTCCAACCTTTGCAGCAGCAAGAAAAACATAATCCGGCTTTTCCTCTGCCAAAAACGCTTCCACCGCATCCTGACGAATCAGATCAAGCTCCTTGTGTGTGCGGGTAACAATATTCGTATATCCCTGACGTTTAAGCTCACGTACAATCGCAGAACCTACCATTCCACGATGACCTGCAACATAGATTTTTGCATTTTTTTCCATCATTATCCTCTGCCTTCTTTCTTATAAAACAGCCTTCATGGCCTTCTCACGCTTTGCACGTTCCCGGTCATGCTTAGCCATAATCTCAACAAGCTGCTCATAGGTCGTGGACTGCGGATTCCAGCCAAGAACCGTCTTTGCCTTGGTCGGATCTCCCCACAGATTGTCAACATCTGTCGGACGGAACCACTGCGGATTGACACATACAAGCATTTTTCCGGTAGCCACATCATAACCTTTTTCCTCGATACCGGAGCCTTCCCAGCGGATCGTGATACCGTTGGCTGCAAATGCTTTCTCCGTAAAATCACGCACGGTATGCTGAACACCCGTTGCGATCACAAAATCTTCCGGCTTGTCCTGCTGCATGATCAGCCACATACACTCGACATAGTCCTTTGCATAACCCCAGTCACGAAGAGAATCCATATTTCCAAGCTCCAGATGATCCTGAAGCCCCTCCGCAATACGTCCCGCAGCCAGAGTGATCTTACGGGTAACAAAGTTTTCTCCACGACGCTCCGATTCATGATTAAACAAAATTCCATTTACGGCAAACATGCCATAAGCATCACGGTACTCTTTCACCATCCAGAAACCATACTGCTTCGCAACCGCATATGGGGAATATGGATGAAACGGCGTTGTCTCACGCTGAGGAACCTCCTCCACCTTGCCGTACAACTCAGAGGTAGAAGCCTGATAAACCTTGCAGCTCTTTGTCAGGCCACAGACGCGGACAGCCTCCAGTATACGCAGAACACCAAGCGCATCTACATCACCAGAATATTCCGGTGCATCAAAAGACACCTGCACATGGCTCTGTGCCGCAAGATTATAAATCTCATCCGGTCTGATCTCATTCACAAGACGAATCAGACCAGAAGAATCAGAGAGATCACCGTCATGCAGGGCAATCGCATCCTTCTCGATCAGATGATCAATACGGGCAGTGTTTGAGATAGATGCACGACGGACAACACCATGAACCTCATATCCCTTTTCCAGAAGAAACTCTGCGAGGTAAGAACCATCCTGTCCGGTAATACCAGTAATCAATGCTTTTTTCATTTTATGTACCTTTCCTTATCAGCTAAATTTTAAGTCTGGCTATAGTCTAACGTAACTGCCAGTAAGAAATGAACGGCATAACGAGGGGAATATTAGCACAATATTGACTTTTGCATTTATATGCGGTACAGCAAGGTATAAAAAAATCCCACTCAGTCACAACAGCTGAATGGGATTTCTTATGTGTCACTTAACTCCGTTTCCTGATCTCCGACCACTTCTTTCGATATTCTCTTGGACTGCTGCCTTCTACCTTTCGGAACATCCGGCTGAAATAATTCGCATCCCCCATGCCCGCCGCATTTCCAATCTCATCCACCGTCATATCCGTAAAACGGAGCAACTGCTTGGCCCTGGTGATCCTTCTGGATATCAGATAATTATTGATCGTCGTACCATAGGTTTCCTTAAAAATCCTGGCCATATAAAACTTGTTGATAAAAAAACGCTCCGCCAGATCATCCAGCATAATTTTTTCCGTATAATGCTCGTCCAGATAACTTTTTACCTCCAGCAGCTCCACCCGTTTCCTGCTCACCATCATACTCTCCGGATGCCAGGACTGCTCCATAAGCAGGGTGAGCAACACTGCAAGCTTCTCATTGATCCGCATATCACGTATGTAATCCGATGAAGAAGCGAGGTCATAAATGTCTGTCAGGAGAGATGTAAAGGGCGTTAAATCGTCCGGATGAAACACAGGCCGCCCGCCACGCTCTTTGTACTTCTCATATACGGCTTGAAGAGATGGTGCAAAGAAATGACACCACTGGAGCGACCAGAGATTGTCAGAGGTCGAATGACTGTACGCCTTCCGGCAGTCGATAAACGCACAATCCCCTTCGCTCAGCTGATAGGTCTGCCCCTCGTAGGAAAGTTCTCCCTCGCCCGATAGAACAACGAAACACAGGAAAGACACCAGATCTGCTCTCCTGGATGTGTGCGGACGCAGTGCCCTGAGCGTACCCACCTCCTGCAGATGAAGCAGAGATGTACGCGCAAACACGGACGGAGTGTAAAGGATGCGGGAGGAACTTACGGAAGGGGATTGCGGGTTGAATAATTCTTGAGTCATGGGTGTTGCCTCATTTCCTCATTGTAGATATATTACAAGTCTGAAAATAAGTCAGCCTGATACACGCCTTCTTCTAGCATCTTCTGGAAACTTTCCTTTACCGCTGCGACATCCTCATGGTAAGTCATGCCATACCATGTATCATTAGTCTTCAGGACCTTCACAGACATCTTTCCCTGTTCCAACAACTCACCGATGAAGATAGGAATCAGATACTCTGCTTTCAGCGGATTTTCAGGTACTTCCTTCTCGAAAAACTCTTTGAAGCCCTGCTCCAGAACCTCCAGAAAATCAGGAGTCAATCCCCACATGTTCATAGATACCAGCGAATTCACATCAACAGCCACTCCGTCTGTTTCTGCTCCAATTGCAGTCTTTACAATGTTCTTGGTCTCTACAACTTCGGTCAAGTTCCCATTCTCATCCATCTTACAGATACCGCGAGTCACACCGCCGTTATCTGACAACGTGTTCTTCAGTACAAAACCTGCCATGCAGGACTTTCCACCATTTATCAGATACTCATAAACAGCCTTGAAACCTTCCTTACCATAATAATCGTCTGCATTGATCACAATAAACGGGGTCTTGATGACCTTCTTTGCTGCAAGTACTGCCTGACCAGTTCCCCACGGCTTTGTCCGACCTTCCGGCAGAGTTCCCGGAATATTCTTAATATCCTGGAAAGCATAGTCTACAGTTACATTATGAGCAGAGCAAATAGCTGCGATACGATCACCGATCACCTCTTTGAACTCCTTCTCGATATCCGTACGGATAATAAATACCACATGGTTAAAGCCTGCCTCAATTGCATCATGAATCGAGTAATCCATAATAATGTGATTTGAAGCATCCACCGGCTCCAACTGTTTGATTCCTGTTCCAAAACGGCTACCGATACCAGCTGCCATGATAAGTAATGTTGTATTCATAATTTTTAGTACCTTTTTCTGACGATATTCTTTTACCATAGGTTTCGTTCTTCACATCTCAGCCGACCAAAATGGATCGTTGCCTACTGCTCACCACGAAGAGGTGTGTGAAGTTTTGAGCAGCTACCGTGTAGGATTAGTACACGGCTCTTTCTTTATTTTGTTCCTTACTCCCAGCTGAAGCACATTCCTTTGAAACCATCTGCCTGCTCTTTCGTATTGAACACAATCTTAAGTTCCTTTTCAACTGTACAATTATCACCAACTATCATAATATGTCTTTGTGAGGAATCATAATTAAATGTTACTGTAGGAGACTCATATAATTCATCATCTGTATAAATATCAGCTTTATTATCTCCAGATTCAAAATTATAATCTATACCGAGTACTCCAGATGCAGAAGTCTGTAACGTAAAGGTTGTATCATCTATACGCTTAAAGTCAGTATCTGCACCATACCAAATAAAATTATCAAATTTCTTGACATCAGCATTAATCACTTCGACATATTCCATTTTCCCGGTAGATGCTGATAAATTTTCATCGATAATGGTTTTTAGTGTTTCAAAATAGATATCCTGTCCAGCATCATTAGGATGTACCTTATCTTTTGTCAAATCATCATAGGCCTTACCAGAATTGTTAAAGGCTGCGATTGTATCTGCTACCGGGATAGAATAGTGTTCACAGATGCTTTGAATAGTAGTCATTTTCTCTGTATATTCTCTTTGTGAAGACTCTAAAATAGAAATAATAGAGCTATTCGGATATTTATTCCTAACAGCTCGAATAAGTGCTTCATAATTAGTAGAAAATCCGTCCGTGCTATCATTTTGTCCATAGCAAATAACTACCAAATCATAATCCGTGTCGTCATTCAGATCCATGGTGCGAACATATCCGGCATAAGAGGCATTACCTCCCATTGAAACATTTGTTAAGTGAACAGAATTTTTATTTATCGTTCGCACATAAGACTGTAGCTGCTTATACCATTGCTTTCCATCTGTCTGTGTACCAGCTCCCTCGCCAATAGAATCTCCTACAATCAAAATATTCACATCAAAACCATCTGTCAGCTTCTGATAAAAACTATCCTCTGCTTCTTTTTGTTTTAATGTTGCTTCTTTTTCTTGTTCTTCTTGATATAATTTTCTGCTGAGTTCCTGTAGTTCTGCTGATTTCTTATCCTCTTCTATTTTATTTATCCAAAGAAGTCCTCCCAGCAATGATGCTAATATAACGATAACAATTCCATATATCAGATTTTTTTGGGAGTTACTATACCCCCCCCCGCTTTCTATGGCTCATCTTGATAATTCCTTTCACTCACTTATATGTTTTTACAAAAACCAAATAATTTCCTTATAACATCAAATTCTGTATTTTAAAGGTTAGAGTTTGTTCAAAATCTTATGCAATGATCCAAATCTGTTTCCGCACATTCTATCTACGACTTGAATAGCCTCCTCAAATTCTTCTGTCTTTTTATACGCTATTAAATAAATAAAATTAGGAATACAGCAACAAATTATTAGCCTAACAATTATTATCAAAATCCCATCTAGCGGTAGTTGTTCACAAACAAAATATGATACTCCTACGCTTATAGTTGATATGATAATATAGAATAAAAGGTTCAGTATAAATTCCTTTGTAGTTCTATGAAAGATAACAGTAAACAGATTATGTATAATCCAAGGCATTCCAATAACTAATGTACTAATTACTGTTGACAAAAGGACACCATATATTCCAATAAATTGAACCAAAATAAGATTCAAAACAAGATTAACTAATGCTGTTGTTAATGGTCTAAATCTATCCTCATGCCACATTCCCGCTGCGTCCTTGTACATAACAAACAACTGATTCAAACATCGAAAGAAAAAGTATATTACAAAGCAAGCAACACATCCTACCGACAAAGTGTTATCTTCTCCAATCCAAAGTTTCATAAAAGGCTGGTAAAGACACATCAAACAGCATGAGCAAAAGCCTGCAATCCACACGACCATTAAGGTCATCTTCTTCAAATCTTTATAATTTTTTTCTATCGTTTCTGTAATAAGACTATTTCCTATTCCCGCTATGCACGCTTGCAAAAACAATGTAAAAAAGCTCAAAATAGCCGAAAGAATATAAAAATAGCTGTTGTATGATGCCAAAATTGTTAATCCTAAAAATGCAGAAATAACAATACTATCCGCTGAGTTTACAATAATTTCTCCGACTTTTGATGTGAACAAATCTCTAATTCTTTGATTTATTCCTTTTGACAGCTCTTTATTAAAGTTTTTTGAAGGGTGATAATCAGGAAACATTTTATCTGATGCCTTTGCTGTGTAAATGTTCAGTAAAATTTGTCCAAGAAACGCAATTATTAAATATACGTAATAATTTTTCAATAACACTAAAACTAGAATCTGTCCGAGGTACATTACAGTATTGGACGCAATTGTTACTTTACTAATGACATCATTTCTCTGATGTGCAGTTAGTAAACAGTTTTTATAAGCAAATAACCAATAAGACAATACCGTAGCCACCAAATTCAAAAAATATAAAATGTAAATATTCATTCCTTGCGGTATATCACTTTTTATCAGCTTTGGTATAAATGGTGTAAGTACCACACCTACCACTAAAATTATTGCACCTATGATTCGATAATAGATCTGATACAATTTCATCAAATCATTAATTGTTGCGCTATCGTCTTCTGCAATAGGTTTATACATGCTAAAGACCATAGCTGAGCCTACGCCCAATTCCGCCAGATTCAAAACTTGTAGAATTGAAGTAAATAAGCTATTAAGCCCTAAGTACTCCATTCCCAACATATGAATCATTACTGTTCTAATGATAAATGGAACAAAAAGCTGATAAATTTTTAGTACCATACCTACAGCTATATTTCTTGTTGCATTTTTGGTTCTCTCTATACGCATAAGCACTTATCTCCACAAATTATTTTTTGCTTGGAAATAGGTATTCATGTGCTCTTTTCCAAGCAATTAGAAGCATTCTATATTTTCCCTTTTTATCTGGCTTCCAATATTTTTCTAATACTTTTGTAAATCCACCATTATAATATGTGTTCCAAAAGTTTTTATAATCAGTTGGGACGGTATTCGGTTTTTTCAACTGAAGATTCGATATATATGCTTCTTTCCAGGTATGCTCTTCCTTTTTTATCTTATCCCCAACACTTTCAAAATATCTTTTTCCAAGTTCAGTATTAATCAAAACAAGACTAACACCCTTTTCTGATCCTTTACTTGAATATGTTCTTGCTCTGTATTGCCAAAAATCAGCTAGCGTAATATCTCCAACTCGCTCCGGGGAGGTGAAGTGACACTTAAAGCAGGACTGCCTTAACGTCAGATCACCCCCCCCCACGAGAAAAAACAGTGATAAGGATCTTCATATTTAGATGAGACATATGACTTCCCATTTTCAAAATCCACCTTCATTGAAAACACAGTCCATCCAGGCTTTTTATAACGAAAATCTAGCTTTCTAATTTTACTTTTTTGTCTATTCTCAAGCCACTTCCGATAGTCATCATAAATTAGCGGTGATGGTACTCCGTGACACATAATATCTACAAGGAGAAGGGTCTCATAATCTTTTCCTAAATAATTTTTCAATGCAGCTACTTGGCAAGGAGTTCCCGAAAATAGCACCCTTTGTCCTATACTTAAATCTGCTTTGACCTTTTTATAAATTTGAGATGTATCACTTTGTACATACTTTGATCCACGCATTTGAGTAACTTCATTTAACGACGTAATTCTTTTATGTACCACCTTCATACTACTATCATAAGTGGCCCCATATGCTACTCCGCCATCTTCCACAAATTTTTTAGCCAAACATGTAAAAAAACCACCAGATGTTGCTGATTTTCTTTCCTTATCATCTTTATCCCAGCACGCAAAAGGCGTTGTAGCGGCCTTATTTTTTTTCTGAACATTAACCGGACAAACAGATACGCATTTTCCACAGTGCACACACACAACATCGTTAATGACCGGATAACTAAATCCCTGCCTATTCTTCTTTACTGAGATTGCTTGCATTTTACAAGTATCAACACAAGCCAGGCAACCCGTACACAATAATTCATCACATATTTTCATACTCTTCTCCATTGTTCTATCACATCTTTCAGCTTTGAATAATATTCTTTTTTAAAATACGGCTTTAATTCATGATAATCAAATTTATCATGAATGCTTCGTACCGTAGGAGCAACTCTATTTATATCAGAAATATAATATACATTGCTATCATATATTCCTTTAAACCAGTCAACACCAGTTACCACTTTATGATCGTTTGATTTAATGACAATGACTGGTGTTCCTGCAATCAATGAAAAAATTGTTCCATGGTATCGATCTGTCACAACGACCCTGTATTTTCCAAACTCTTTTATCATTGTTTCAACATGTCCATTGATATTTGCTTTTAGATTCTTAAAATCATCTTGAACCGTTGTATCAGATATATCTACCTCATCAATCTTTTCCAATTCTATTTTCAGACGCTCAATTTCATCATCGCTGTAGAATCGCTCTATATCATTACGGCAGCAAATAAGTATTCCTTTTCGATTTTCTCTTGAAGCAATTTTCATTGTTCCAATAAGTGATGTAACGATATCTGGATATAATTCTAATCGATTTTTTGAAAAAATACTTTGAGCCATCTGATATGATACTTTGTCACGACACATTAACATCACATGGTTATTTTGCTCATATACTTTTCGTGCCTGTATTTCTCTATTCTTATTTTTGTACATAATAGTTTGAGGCAACATCACTATTGGTACATTACGCACACTCTTTACAACCAATTTGTGAATATAGTCATGAGCTCCGCCTAAGTCTTGTGTACAATATCCGCTTTGAAAGAAAATTATATTTTCTTTGTCATCATGTTTTTTTAGGAAATCCATGAATTCATTCTCCGCATATGTAATAGTCTCAGCAGACATTTCAATTAAATTATACTCTGAATAATTTTCAGCTAGCCATTTTTTTATGCAACAATATTGTGCAAGATCTCCCATATTAGGGTGAGTTGGTACATCAAGGTAAAAAAGAACCTTTTTCTCCATTGCAATAACTATCGCCTTTTCAATTTCCAATAAGGCACTTTTTCTTAACTTTTTCTTCTTAATCCTCATATAAATTTTTTTTATTGTTGCTTTAACAATAGGATTCGATCCGATTGCTTTTCTTATTAAATACATCCTACTCATTTAATACTCCCTTTAAAAACTAATTTCAATGAATTTAGCTAACAAATTATTCCGTCTTTGTAATGTATCATGTTACTACTCCGAAAGAAAAATTATCAGCAAAACTACCTCGTCCACCATTTTTCTTTCCATTTTTTCCATTTCATACTATCATCTACTTTTCTTTTAAGATGAATATGGCATACATTTTTTTTAATTTTTCTTATCTAATTATCAAGCAATTTCCCTTGTATTCCAATCACCTAACATTGAAAGAAATAATAAATTCATAAATACACCTTCTGAATTCACACACAAAAAATAAAGAATAAACACTCCTATTATAAATACCGTTCCATATGGCATCTTTTTACTAAGGCTTTTAAACATCATTATTAATAAAACTATCGTTATTATTATTCCCGCATTCATTGCAAAACTGGCAAGGCCATTAGATATATTATCTATCCCATAATGTTGCAGTGATTGAGTTTTATTAGTTGAGAAATATCCAATACCTGCAATTGGATTTTGAAATGCTCCACTAAATCCTCCTAATGTATCATTGTATCTTGTATAAAAGGATCCACCTGAATCTCTTCCGGCTATTTTGGTTTGTATTACTCCAGTTTGTGACTCAACAACATACAAAATAATCAATAGTACCAAAGCTGCTAATTTTAATTTTGTATTTCTATCATTCTCACGCTTTTTTAACGATACAGTCAGTAATACAACACCTAAACAAATGAATCCTGTCGTTGATAATGTTGTAAATATTGTGATAATTAAAAGTATAATAGATGCCCTATATCTTGATGGTTTCATATCAAAATTATCATCAGCACAAAGCAAGAATAACAATGCAAAATTCAAAAATATCTGATGACTTCCTGGTTCATTAAACATTCCTGCATTTCTTCCAAAAACTGGATTATTTGCCCATCCTAATGTATAAAACGGTGTTAAGTAAAATCCATTTAATCTATTGAATTCTAACTTCATAAATGGAATACTCTTTCCTAGAATATCTCCCCAAACAAAACACATCAAACTAATCATTGCTTCAGCAAGCATTATTTGAGTGTATATTTTTGTAAACTTTCTAAACGAAATAAAGTCCTGTAAGATTACAATATACGTTACATTAGTAACTAATATTATAAGTTCATTTATACGAAATCCATTTTTATAATTGATAAGACTTGTTAGCACAAGTGATACTATTAGCCCCATATACAGCCTGATATTCGTTTTTGTCAACTGAAAATTATTGCAATACACCATTATGAAAGAGGCTCCGAGTAACATTACAATCATTATTGGCATACGTAATATCTGAAAATATAAGGATCCCATTCCAAGTACTCCAATAAAAACGCACAAATATTCCATATGAGTTCTTTTAATCTTCACCTTTAATCTCCTTATATATTAACAATAAATTTTCCAGATTCTTTTTTGAATCATGAGTAAGTTCTGCATGCTTCTTTCCCTTAGAAGCCATATCCTTTGTATGTTCAATATTTTCAAACAATTCCTTTATATAAAAAGCGAGTATATACGGTTCGTCAGCTGGATACAGATAACCTTCCTCGCCATCGTGCAACATATTGTGTACACCGCCCACCCTGGAAGCTATTACTGGAACCCCAAGCAACATTGCTTCACCTACTGAATTTGGGGAATTTTCAATGCTAGATGCCGAAACAAAAACATTGCATTTTAAATACTGTTTTTTCATTTCTTCTGCACTCAGGTTTCCTGTAAAAATCACACTGTCGCGTAAGGAATTTTCTGATATCTTTTTGAGTATGTATTTTTCATACGCATTCTGTCTATAAGACTTTATATTATAATAGTTTTTACCTCCAACATACAGTTTAATATCTGAATAGTGCGCTTTCAGTATTATCATTGCCTCAAGCACTAAATGAAGTCCTTTAATAGGATAGTGAGCTTGACTCACAAAAATGCTATGTTTTTCAGCCCTATCGTATGACCATTTTCCAGAATAGAATTCATCTCTTAATGTTTCATTATTAAAATGATAATTAACTGTTGGATTGATCTCCCAAGTAATTGCTTTGTCCCAATCAGTTCGTCCTATGACATGTTTCACCTCTCGAATAGTTTCTCTCTCGAAAGTACCCTTTTCCTCAAAAATGCGTGTCCTTTTCAAAAGATTACCCTGAATCAGATCCTTCAAAGTTCGTCCATGAATTACCGACTCCGGCAAATAGGCACAGTAATGCTTTGAATAAACAGAAACCAGACCTTGAATGGAAACTACAACTCTATCAATCATTCCCATTTCTTTTGCAGCCTCCACCATCGCAAGGGAATGCTGATTTTCTGTTCCCCAAATATGAATCACTTCCGGTTTCTCTTTGAGTAGGATACCTTTTAATCTATCAACATAATCTCTTCCTAATTTTTTACTCCCATGAGGGTTGCAAGCAACTCCATAATATCTATAAAAAATATTTTTCCCTTCTATGTTAGATTTTGAGTCAAAGACATAACACAATTCATTCTCATAATCATGTCCTATTTTTTCCGAAATCCCCACCATCCACCCGCCGACAAATACTTTTGGTAATCCCAGCTCTTCAGATATACGTGGTAACACAATATTCCCTAACCATAATATTTTCATCTTTCTTCCCTCATTTATCTATTATTCACTATTCCAAGGTGTACCACTTTCATATTGTGTTCCTTGACTTTACAAACTTTCTTTTATATATCTTGCCGGATTTCCAGCCCATATTTGTCCGTCCGGAATGTCCTTAGTAACAACCGAACCCGCACCTATAATTGATTTCTCGCCAATCATTACCCCTTTCAAAATGATAGTATTAGCACCAATAAAAGCACCCTTTTTAATATGAATTGGCGCACTATTTATGTGTGTATCATACTCATCCATTCTTTCATTAGAATTAAGTGAATGAAAATCGGTATCCCATATCTTACAGCTTCCTCCAATCATCACATTGTCCTCAATCTCAATATGATTCATACTGACAAGTGCTGAATTAGATATACCAACATTTTGACCAATCCGAATACTGCCACCTCTATATGTCCGCAGAATCAGTCTTGTATCTCCACCAATCATATTGTATTTTTTCCCTGCTCTTAGTTGAATACCCTTTCCTATAGTAATAGTACCCTTGTGTTGTGAACGAACTGTCACAATTCCCTCTATTTTTCCTGGCTGACCTTCTATCTTTACTCCAAAATAAGCAAACATAATCTTGTTAATCATCTTCTCATAGAACATACGAATAGATTTCATAAAATTATATATTTTCTGAATCATTTTTCACCTCAAAAACTGGTTCAACTTGTTTCCAACTTGAACCTGCTGTTTTAAATACTTTCTCAAATTATCTTGATACTCATGAACTTGACCTTCGCTCAACAATTGCTCGAAATCGCACTCAGAAATATCATCGCATAAATAACCAATTTTATTTTCCTCGACCACCTGTAAGAATTTGCATCTTCTCCCTATTACAGGTGTCCCTCGATATAATGTATCGAAAATCACTCCGCTACTATGCTCGGAATAAGCATCCGAATAATTCAAGATACAATATTTTACCTCCCTGATATATCGGTCATAGTCGTCATCACTGACATAATCAAGAATAAGAGATATATTCTTTTTTCCCTGACAGATGGAAACCAGCTTTTCTCTAATCGTCTCATTGGCAGGTCTTCCCGCAATCAAAACACTATAATCTGTTTGTACCAATTGCTTTGCTGCTTCTACGACTCCCTTATCCTCTGTAATAATTCCGAGCATTCCAAAGTCATATTTTTTCGGCAACCAACCCTCATTTAGTTTTGCAAACTGCTTTTCTGTCATGATATAATCTGGTACAACGCAATAATTATCACAATAAGCGGCACCAATTTCGGTATCCGGGCAAATTATGCCATTAATTTTCTTTTTTGCCAACGAAAACAACCATTTCTTCACACCACTATCCAGCCCCATCTGATTGTATTGAATCATATAGATTGGGTTTTTCCTTCGATAGAAAGATAATGCAAAAAAAGTGGTTGCGACTGCATTACTCTGCAGAACTAAAACATCATCTTCTCTCAATTGCTTGAACATAAAGAAAAGATTCATAACTACTCTAGCCTTATTCACTAAACCTAAGCTCTGTGGTGTCGTATCATAGGGGAGTTCTATTAGTTCTTTATATCGTTCTTTGTACAACGGACCACCAGCTACAATAACCTTGCATTTATCATAAAAGACTTCTAAATAATTATCTGCAACTGTAAAATAATGTCCTGTAGACTTTCCATTCCTACTAAAACTTTTTGCATCTGCTATTATCACTCTACGCATTTCATTTCACCTATTAAGTACACTGTCAATTGCTGCAATAATTGGTTTGCTGACATTATCAAGTGAAAACAAAGTAACTCGCTCACTTGATTTTTGTCCCATTTCTATCAATTTTTGGGGTTGTGTAATGTATTCCTTCAAAATCTCTGCTAGATAATCTGTATCATATGGATCAAATACAATTCCATTTACGCCTTGTTCTACCAAATCGTAGGCACCGTCTGCATATTTGGAAACAAACACTGGTAATCCAGCACACATAGCTTCAAGAATAACAAGTCCAAAGCAATCCTCTCTTGTCGGCAAAATAAATGCATCTGCCCCTTCATATACTGCTTTCATATCATCAGTAGCAATAAAACCCTTGAACTCAACTCTACCATCCAATCCTTGTGCCTTAACCTGTTTCATAAGACTATCACGTTCATCACCACTGCCAACAACTCGCAAAATAAAGGCTTCATCCCGAATTTTTTTCAATGCGTTTATCAACAAATCAAGACCTTTTCGTTTTACCAACGCACCAACAAATACAAAGATTGGCACAGAATTCGTAACATGATTACATAAGTATTTATCAACATCAACCGTAAGGGTACTAATAAAAATATTCTCTTCCTTTGCACCATATTTCATTTGAAATTCTTTGGATTTGATACTGCTGGCAATAAAGCTTCTAGCTCTTTTGAAAACATACCTGCGCTGCATCTTCTGAATAATTGATATATTTCTTTCGGAATGAGGTGTTCCATCTGTCCAACTGATAAACGGAACCTTATACTTTCTCGCCCACCTCAGCGAATCCAAGGAAAGGGCATTGTATTCTGAAGCTATAATTACATTGGGGTTGAACTCATCTAAGAATCTATCCACCTTGGATGCATAGACTTTTATTCTCTGATCTGTTCTTCCTTTCCAACACAATGCTTTCAGCGGAACTTCCACAGATTTTTGCAATTTGTCAAATTCAATATCCCACTCTCGTGTGTTTACCTTCTCTCCATAGAAAAAGCAAAACTCATAATTTTGATATTTTTTTTGCATATGCGCGATCAAATCAACGCGATACGGAGATGGCTGCGCAAATACAATTGCCACTTTTGTCTTCATAAAAACTCACCTTTTACTCTCTAAAATATAATTTAAAACTCTCATTTTAGAAGCAAGCATCAAATTGTCTTCAATATAGCTACGCTGCTTCTGTGCAATCTCATCCCACTCGCTTCGATTTGTAACAAAATTTCCTATTATTTCTGCTATAGAATCCACACACTCTTGAAAGGAAAACGGATTTATTCTGCATTCTTCAAAAGCTCCTAACAAAACAGTTGGCCCTCCTGTTGCTATGGCAATACACGGTAGCCCAACGCTCATTGCTTCCATCATTGTCATGCATCCAGAATCACGCAATGTGGTATTTACAAAAAGGTCAAACTGACTATAAAATTGATAAATCTCATCATGCTGCACAGCTTTCTCAAAGAACACCCGATTATCCAAATACTTCCCTGCAAGTTTCTGAAGTTTTTTCTTCTGATTTCCTTCACCGAGAATATGAAGTTCAATCTCAGGATATTGCTCGGCAATTTGGAGAAATGCCTTTATACCTATGTCAAACGCCTTCCAGTAAATCAAACGTCCTGCCATAATGATCTTAATTTTTTCAGTTTGGCACTTCTGAATAGGTTCAGGCATCTGCTCAATACCAATAGCTGGCATAATATGTGTCTTTTTCTGATATTTCTGAGGGATTCTCTGTTGAGTTTCTTCAGTTGCCGTCAAAATTATCTTTGCTGTTTTCATTGTTTTTCGTATAGATGGAGTATATAGTGCCAGCGTTTGAGAGGCTTTTCTTACAGCTTCAACAATGGCCTCCTTCTTGTTCATCTTGATTTTAATGCCCTTCGGAATATTCTCACCGCCAGAGACTGGCCCCCAGATTAATGGCACTCCTACCTTATACATATAGGAAGGCTGTGTATAGGACACAAAAGTAACATGTTGCACAAAATCAAAATGCTCTTTTTTATTCAACTCTTGCACCACTTTTGCAGCTTTTCTCTGCCAAAGCATATAGAAAAGTCTCATACCACGGCGTCCTTTTTTCCAAAAAGTCAGTTTTCTAGGAAGCCCCACATAAATAAAATGAAGATTTTCATTATTGTATTCCGTTTTTTCTTCCAGATATTTTTTTATGGTTGGTTCGTTGTTATCTCTTGTGACAACCCAGACTTGATGCTGTTTTGCGTATTCAGTAGCCCAACTCCACCCAACTCCAGGTTCAGATCCTTTATTTGGTTCACACGCATACGCTGATAATAAAATCTTCATTCTCTTCTCCTATACTACGCAACTAATTTATTGATCATATACAGGGGTCTCATTTGCCCCCCCCCACACACATCTCTATATCGAATAACTTTAGCAGGGACTCCGCCAACCACAGCATAATCTGTTACATCATGTGTGACTACTGCACCAGAACCGATAATAACATGATTTCCTATTTTTACCCCTGGCATAATAACAGCCCGTAAGCCAACCCACACATCATTTCCAATTGTAACAGGCTTAATTTCCTTTGCCCCCTGCATCATAATTGGAATATTCAAATCATCATAAGCATGCATAGAAGAATATATAACAACTTCAGGACCCATCAACACATAATCTCCCATAACAAGATCATTCTCAACTTTACAATTTATTCCAAGTTGAGAGTAATCTCCCATGACAATATTTCGTCCATCACCAAAGTATGCTCCATGCTTAATCGTAATATTCTTTCCTGTCTTTTTGAAAAGATGTGAACAAATTGCACTCCGAAGCCAATTTCCGATTTTATAACCCGGCATAGGTTGTTGTGGTAAATGCCTTGCAAACCCATAATATAATAAAATAAGTAGCTTTTTCATCTTCTATACCTCCTCGACATAGTATCTAATATTAAAGTAGCCGCTGACATTGGAGGTATTTTAGAAATATCCTCAATAACAACTTTATTGATAGCCGGATTCAAATCATCAGTAAATATTAACTTTCCCTTTGATAAATTTACTCGGTTCGATGCCTTATAGTACGCAACAGTTCTGTACCCCCCCCCGGTCTTTCTGAACGTCTCAACAATATCTTCTGCTGAAAACGTACGTGACAATATACTCTGCACCTTTTCTACGTAAGAATAAAATTCTTGAATTCTATCTTCTCCACCTATTCCAACAATAAGTCCTGTGCATTTTTTCATTCTCTTTAGGTTAAACAAAAGCATTCTTTCTCTACAAAATTTTTGTTTCTTTCCTATATATTCAATTATTGTCTTCGTTACTACTGGTTGTTCTTGCTCAATATTATTCCAATCTCCATCCAGCACATCATCACTTATAGACTTTGCAATTTCCTTCGGCAGAAAATCGCACATAAGATTTTCCACCTCTGATCTTTGATTCTCAAATACCTGTTGGACAAAATCCCTATATTTTTCTTTTATATATCCATGGTATAGATATCTTGAGAATAACATGCATACTGCTTGAACAGCGTAATTCGCTTCATACAGCCATTCCTTTTTCTTCCGATTCTTTAATAACCCACCATTAGAAATAAGACTATATCCATTCCATCCAAACGATTGAAAAAAGTCAAAATGAATCAGCACTGGCGTATCCTGATCTATTTTGTATAAGTGAATTGCGACTAAATTACCATTATCTTTTTCCGAAATATAATGAATTTTCCACTCTGTTCCTGCTATATCATTGATTATCTTACGCACAAGCGAAAAGCATTTAAAATCGATTGCCATATCAATATCATGTGCATCTCCGCTGATTATTTCACCAGAATTACGTAGAACGCAATAAGAAACTTTCTCTCGCTCAAAACACAAAAACAATTTCTTTACAAAACCAATGTCACTTTGCAAGATACTCACCTCCCTACTTTTGATGCACAAGTTTCTAAAATATACTCTGAAACATCTTTTACAACATCTTCCACAGACTTGTTTACATCGATAACAACGGAATTATTAAATTTATCCTTATTTTTTAGAAGTCTCTCAATCTGTGCCTGTATCTCTTGTACTGAAATTTCTCTCTTTCTTTCATACAATGTCTGCGGATCACCCACAAGAATAAAAGTAATATCCGGCTTAGGAATTATCACCTTAAACAAATCAAGCATCTTATCGCTAATGCTCAATCGGTATCTAAGTTTATCTAAATAATAATCATAGTAATAGCGATCAAAGATCACTAAGTGTCCCTTTGCAATTTTCCATCGAATACTGCACCAATAGCCAAAAAAGTAATCCAAATTAAAAAACATAAACTTGGCAAACGATTTCATTTTTCCATATGGTGCTTTTGCATGTGGCTCCGTGACGACAGTCACTTCTCCATTCTTTGATGTTTTCTCTTTTTTTATAAAACCAGGACGCCAGTGATAGTAATCCGTCATTCCTTCTGGAAATGAATTTCCAAGTACATCAGGAAGTGAGTCAATGATTGTGCTCTTTCCACTTCCATCTGTTCCCTCAAATGCAATCATTATTCCTGCTTTTCCCATAGCTTTCCTCACCAAATATATCTTCTGTTTTATTATTTCTTTCTTCGATTTTCTTTTTATAGTTTTAACAAGATATCCTCTATTCTCTTCAAGTTCTTTCCATTGTTCTTTATAAACAGCATTGCTCACAAATTCTATAGCCCCATCATCCAGAAAGCACTTTAAAATTGAGTGTACCTTTTCCGGATTTTTGCAAAATACAGCAACTATGTCTCTTTTGTATTTTGCTTTAATATATCCATTATGCAAAAGTCTAACAAACAGCTTTGTTACTGCTTCAACTTCTAGTGCTGCTGTATGATAAATCGTTTTCTTATTTACATTAGCAAGTAAAGTCTTATTATCTATAAGTACATATCCGTTCCATGCAAATGTAGGAAAAAAATCAAAATGTACTATATGGATTTTGTTTTCAGAGATTTTAAACATATGATAGCATTTAATATTAATTGCATCTTTACAAGATCCGGTCTTAATATGTACTTTCCATCCCAGATCAGAAGCTGTTGTAAATAATATATTTTCACTGGTTATAAGACGAGAGGAATCAACTACCATATCGATATCATGCGCATCTCCATTTATAACTTCTTCAACATTACGTAAAATACAATAATCAATTTTTTCTTCTTCAAGTCTTTTATAAAAAGACTCGACAAACTCTATATCTATGCTCATTTTTTCCTCGTCATATAATTTGTTTTCTTAGTTTTCTAAACTCTTCAAAAAATTCATCTTTGTTTATATCAAAATCAGGAAAATATTTTTTTATATTCTCTAATCCTGATTCAAATGCTTCCGAAAAATCCTTTCCATCTATTACGGCTTCAATTATTGTTGCATAATGCATAAGATCAAACCCTGGCATCCTATAACCGCAATGCTCCCAATCAAACAGTATGTACTTGTCACCATTTCTTTTTAAATTCCATGGAGCAAAATCCCCATGTGAAAACTCCAAACCGTTCTTTTTATCTTTTGACAGTTCTTTGTAGATTTCCACGATTTCTTGTGTTAATATAGGCTCTACTTTGTCACCAACAAATTCCTTCGTTATTTGAATATTGAAGGTTGCCCCGTCTGCTCTGCTGATACTGCCCAATAATTGCGGAATATCAAAAGTTGAATACACTCTCTTTTGTTGTAAAAAAGAAATCTCTGCATTCATTTCTTTTTCTGTTGCTGCATTTCCAATTTTTATAAAATCAGCATTTTCTGAAGTATTGAAACACTGAAGAACTATTTTTTGTTTTTCATCATAAGTACCAACAATCATATTCCAGTGCTTTTTTTGAGCGTTCTGCCTACAAGCTTCTACTTCTTTATTAAGTTCCACTTTCGCAAAATATCCCAGTTTCATTCGGTTCAATATCGGAAACGGAATAATATTTATAAACTGCATCAACAGACTTAGTTTTTTTGAATATGTAGAAATATTTTCACTCAACCTTTTGGCTCCGCCATCCAAATCAATTAAATATCGCAAATGCAATCCACTGCAAAGTGCAAAATGCGTAGCCGATTTCCTATTGGTATTTTCAATTTTTACCACCTGTGAAACAATATTTGAGTCTTGCATTTACAATCCTTTCATCTGTATAGCCTTGTAGATACTACTAATTAATTCATAGTTTTTCTCTACTGAATAATTATCTTTATATACTTTCTTTGTCTGACTACATAATCCATGACATCTTTTTACCGCTTGAATGATTTCATCTACCAAGTCAGCTGTAAACTTATAACCTGTTATTCCCTCTTCAACAACACTTCCAGCATTTCCTAAATCAGAGCAAATAACAGGTGTTCCAACACTAAACGCTTCCACAATGCTCATCGGAAATCCTTCATACCACTGAGTAGGCAATACAAGTGCTTTGCTGTTTGCTATTATCTTTAGAGCCTCATTATTTGGCACAAATCCACGCATTTCAATGTTCACATCGTTTTCTCTAATAAACGACTTACACCAATCTTCCATTGGACCAGTACCACAAACAATCAGCTTAGGTGCGTGTGCTCCCATACGCTTCCATGCTTCAAAGAGAAAACCAATTCCTTTTAGCTTGTCTAGCCTTCCTGCAAAAACGAATTGGTTTTTTCTATCTTTCTCTGGAACATATTCGTTGTTACTTTCAACAAAATTAGGTTTTACAAATACTCTCTCTGGTTTAATTTGCTTTAATTCCAATAATTTTTTCTTATTAAAATCAGTCAAACAAATGTAATTAATTTTTCCGTAAATCCCTGTCATTCGATGGAATGCAGTACTAAGTACACATGCCAGCGTCTGAATTTTACTTCCTCGATAGCAACTGTGTTTTACTGCGCATTTCAAACCATACTCTACGCAATCTTCACAAATATGTCCATCTCTATAAAAAGTCGCACCAGGACAGAGTAAGCGAAAATTATGTATCGTCTGAACTACCGAGACTTTCATGCGTCTTGCCGCATAATAGACCGCTGGACTCACCAGATTAAGTGTGT
>OLSI01000753.1_pt1 | contig 25798 bp, 22 predicted proteins | sample 1672661 | NCBI WGS metagenome assembly OLSI01 (sample SAMEA3136711, study PRJEB25190) | human gut metagenome | biome: human gut; feature: human-associated habitat; material: faeces | place: Austria | collected 2013 | reverse complement strand
GATCATGATGATGGTGAACATGGCCCAGCCCGGCTGGGTCAGGAACGGAATGTAAGAAAGGCCCTTATCCAGCAGGCCGATGTTATGCAGGAAGTCGGTAACGCCTGCATTGGCCATCATGGTATTGAAAATACCGTTGTTGGAGAAGAAGTTGCGCACCAGCAGCAGCGTAACGAACTGCGGCACCGCAATGGTCACCATGAACAGGGTACGCCAGAACTTGGGGAACTTGGTCTTTTTGTCGTTGATGAACATTGCCATCAAAATGCCGCCAAAGAAGTTGGTAAAGGTGGCAAAGAATGCCCAAACCAACGTCCAGGTTAAAACCTTGGCAAAGGAATAACTAAACGTGGAGGTCATTCCGCCGCCGCCAAACAGGGTAAAGAAGTTGTTCAGCCCAACCCAGGTAAACAGTTCATTGGGCGGCATGTGCTGCTGGTCATAGTTGGTGAACGCAACGGCGATCAGGATGAACAGCGGCACAATGGTGAACACCACAACGCCCAGAACCGGCAGGGTGAGCAGGGTCACATAGAACTTTTCGTTCAGGTAAACGTTGATGTCCTGCACAAAGTTGTTGGTCTTTTTGCCAGCTTCACGGATCTTCTGCAGCTGATAGTTGGAAGATACCACCATCATGGCCGCTGCAATCAGGGCCGCGATCACGATAAAGGCGATCATGCTCATCAGCAGGATTTCAAACGAGTTATCGTAATCGTTTACAACGTTTTTCATCGTGGCAACATCGAACACCATCTCCATTTTTACGGTGCCAAGGGTGCCGAACTTTGCCAGGTTGGGTACGCCAAAGAACGCCAGGAAATACAGCGCAAAGCCCTGTACAAATGTGACTAGAAGTGCCTTCATCAGCTGGCCGTGGCCAATGTAGCCCAGACCCCATACAAAGAAGGATAGTTTGGTAAAGATATCGCCGTGCACAAAGTCATGACCAAATTTCTGCAAAAAATTGGGTTCCTTTGGTTCCGTGTGCAGGGCCGCAGCAGCGGATTTTGCCACAGGAATCTCTCCTTTCCAACGCGGTTACGCCAAACGGCCCACACGCGCCCGGCAACCGTTCCGGACCGTTTGTGGGCCGTTGTTTTAGTGTATCAATGCAGCTTTTTTCGTTTTAAGGCAATACCGCACAATTACTGGGTAACCGGTGCGGTGATGCCAGCAACAGCATCTTCAATCAGGGTCTGGGGATCCTTGCCATCGGGGTTGCCGTTGACACAGATCTGGCCGAGGGTTTCAGCAGAAGCCCAGTAGTTGCCGCCGACGCGCTGCAGGTTAGCGTACTCAGACTGAGCAACAACAGCGGTCAGAGCCGGAGAAGAAGCGGCTGCCAGAGCGTTGGTGTTGGAGGGGCCCTGTGCACGCTGCTGGAAGCGGAGGGTCTCGTTCTCTTCGTTGGTAACGTAATCAGCCAGCAGCATGGCAGCACCAACGTTAGCGCTGTGGGGGTTGACGCCGATCAGTTTGAAGCCGGAGAAGGAAGCCATCTGGACCTGCTCGCCGTTCAGGGTATAGGTAGGCAGCTTGCAGGCAGCGTAATTATCGCCCCAAACTTCAGCAGCGTCGTTTGCACGCCAGGTGCCGTTAACGCCAGCAACCAGGGTGCCGTCCTTCAGCTTGCCGGTGAACTCTTCATCCTTCAGGGCAAGGAAGCCGGGGTTCTTGCAGATATCGATGACAGCCTGGGTAACGTCAGCGCCCGGAGCTTCGTTCCAGTTGCAGACGGTGTTCACGCCGTCATCAGCCAGGCTCAGGTTCAGGCCAGCGCCAGCATAGAAGCTGTACAGGTACCAGCCGTTAGCAACGTCCATCGAGACTTTCTTGCCTGCGGCGGCTGCCTTCTCCATCATCGTGTCAAGGCTCTTGACGTCATCCTCGGTGAAGAAGGACTTATCATAGAACATGAAGTAGCCGTTATCAGCGGTCAGGGGGTAAGCATACAGCTTGCCGTTCAGGGTTGCAGCGTCAACAGAAGCTGCAGTGTTGCGGCTCTTGATGTCGTCAGCGTTCAGCTGAACTTCCTGCAGGGCGCCTGCCTGAACCAGCTCGTTCAGCTGGTCATCAGCAAATGCGTAAACGTCAGCAGCGGCGGTGGGGTCGTTCAGGACGGTATCCTTAGCCTCCTTTTCGGACTGAGCGCCCAGGTTGATGGTGATCTTGCCGCCGTAATTGCCGTATTCTTTGATAAAGTTATCAGCGATGGTGCGCAGCAGTTCCTGGTCTTCCTCGGCGCCCCACATGGTCAGGGTAACGTCGTTGGCGAAAGCAGCGGCTGCAGCCTGCTGCAGAACGTCACCATCGTCAGCTGCGGTGCTGTCGGTGGAGGCGGCTTCGCTGGAAGCTGCAGTGCTGGTGGACTCTGCAGCGGAAGAGGCAGTTGCGGTGTTGCCGCATGCTGCCAGGGACAGTGCCATCAAGGCAGCTGTTGCAAGTGCGAGTTGCTTTTTCATAATCATTCTCCTTCATCTGCTATATCACAAGCTTTTCAAGGTTGCGCATCATCGTTGCGCAACTTTGTTTCACAACTTAAGGATACACGATTCTATTTTCAGTGTCAATGTTCATAACCAACATGTTTTACCACGTTTTCTTGTACATTTTTCACAGCCTGTTACACTTTTTGTAACAATGTCGAATTTTGTATGCGCAACGTTACGCAACTTTAGTACAGGCTTTTTAACAACAATCAGCCTTTCCTGGTGCACATGCTGTGCGCACAGGAAAGGCTGTATCAATCATCATATTTTACAATATTGGTAATATTGTCTATTTTGTGGACTCGCGCAAAATCACCTGATATCCCTGCATCTGGCGCAATGCGATTTGCTTGCCCGCCAAAATATCCAGCAGCATCCGGCATGCCGTGGCGCCCAAGCGCTCGCCGTCAAACTGAGCGGCCGAGATCTGCGGGGTTGAGCTGGTCAGCAGCTCACTATCATAAAAACTGGCCAGTTTCACCTGTTCCGGTACCTTGATGTGCCGGGCGCGCAGCTCCTGCAGCACCGCGGCCGCCATGCTGTCGTCCGCGCAGAGCAGGCATTCGGGCTTTTGCTCCAGCGCACCTTCCAATGCATCGATCCGCTGTTCGCTGGTTTCAATGCCAGTCCAAATCAATTTCTGGTCCACCTGCACCCCACAGTCGGAAAATCCGCGCAGGTAGCCGCGCAGCCGGTCCTCGTTGACGGTATAGTTGGTGCAGCCGCCCATATAGGCAATGCGGCGCATGCCCAGCTGCAGCAGCAGGCGGGTCATCTCGGCGGTCGCTCCTACCTGGTCGTTATCCACCTGGGGCACCTTATCGTCATCCACGCGGCCAATGGCCACAAAAGGCACGTTGTGGCGCTGCAAAGTCTGCACACATTCATCGTGCAGCATCGTACGGGACAAAATCACGCCATCCACCTTGTGGGATTCCAGCTGGCGTTCCAGCTGGCCAACATCGGTTTCTCCCGCATAGCACAACAGCAGGTCATACCCGCGCTGGGCCGCCATGTTCCACACACCGCCCATGCACTTGCGCAGGAACGGCAAGTCCAGCCGCATAAAATGCTTGGGGATCACCAGCGCAAGGTTGTTGGTTGGGCCCTGCTGCGCAGTGCGCAGCGGCGCAGCTGCATCCTGGCGGCCCTTGCCGATATAATCGAACACACGCGCGCGGGTAGCCTCGCTCACGCGGCCCTTGCCGGATATTGCGCGGGATACCGTTGTTTTTGATATATTCAATGCCTCCGCCACTTCCGCGATGGTCACTTCATCACGCTTACCTGCCATTCAGCACCCTCCTTTTCCCATGTTGCGCATGCGTTGCGCACCAATAACAGCATATGTGTTTGTTGTACATTTGTCAATCTGCAAACAGCACAAAAAAAGCCTGCCAGATTTGGCAGGCTTGCCGCGCAGTACAGCCGTTCCAAGCATAGGCGGATGGCCGCTGCCCGGAATCTCTCCCGAAATTTTTCGTGTATTAAAAATTCTGTTGGGAGCATAGGGGCGCACATTGTGCGCCCGCCACCTTGACATAGCAACGCACATTTATGTCATACACATGGCAAACCTCCGTGGGCGAACACTGTTCACCCTTACGGAGCATCTTTGTTTTCCTGACGTTTTCGATAGGTGTTGTGCTGCTTATTTTTTCTGCGGTTCGCCGTTGGCAATATCGCGCACAACCTCACCCGCAATGATCAACCCCGCGGCGGCGGGCACAAAGGCGTTGCTGCCGGGAACCTGGCGGCGCTGGGTACATTTGCGGGCCGTGTCGGGCGGACAGATGCAATGGGTGCGGCAGCTGATGGTCATATCATCAATGGGGGTCAGTGCAGGCTCTTTGGAGTATACCACCTTCAGGTGCTTGACCCCGCGCTTGCGCAGCTCGGCGCGCATTACGCGGGCCAGCGGGCAGACGGAGGTATCATAAATATCCGCAACTTCCAGGGCGGAAGCATCCAGCTTGTTGCCCGCGCCCATGCAGCTGATGATGGGCGTGCCCGTTGCCTGCGCCTGCATGACCAGTTCCAGCTTGCCCTTTACCGTGTCGATGGCATCGACCACATAGTCGTACTGGCTGAAATCGAACTGGTCGGCGGTGTCTGGCATGTAGAACGTCTTGTAGGTGTTCACCACGGCGTCCGGGTTGATATCATGGATGCGCTCTTCCGCCACATCCACCTTGTATTTGCCCACCGTTTTGTGGGTGGCCAGGATCTGGCGGTTCAGGTTGGTCAGGCAGACCTTGTCGTCATCAATCAGGTCCAGCGTGCCAATGCCGCTGCGTGCCAGTGCTTCCACCGTATAGCCTCCAACACCGCCAACGCCAAACACGGCCACACGGGCGTTGTATAGACGCTCCATTGCCTCCTTGCCAAACAACAACTGCGTTCTTGAAAACTGATTCAGCATACTGCCTGCTCCCCCCACGGTTTTGTAAATTAACAAACAAATGGGCGGGTTCGCGCCCGCCCAACCTATCAAATCGGTAGTCTTTTCAAATTATAAAGCGCAGCATACAAAAAGTCAAGGGGAAGCCCTGCGCAGAGCTTCCCCCTGACATATGTTTTGCATTTTACAGCTCGCTGCCGTTTGTGGCGATCACATGGGCGTACCACGCAGCGGAATCCTTGGGGATGCGTTCCATGGTGCGGTAGTCCACATAAATCAGCCCAAAGCGCTTGCTGTAGCCTTCGGCCCACTCATAGTTATCCATGATTGACCAGTAGGTATAACCGATCAGCGGGTAGCCCTCCTGCAAGGCGCGGCGGGCGGCCAGCAGGTGGCGGTGCACATAATCAATGCGCTGCGGGTCGTGCACTTTACCGTCCAGCATCACAAAATCTGTGTTGGCCATGCCGTTCTCGGTAATCAGGATGGGCCGGCCATACCGCTGGTTCAAAAAGCGGATGGCCCAATAGATGCAGTCCGGCGTGATGGGCCATTCCATCGCAGTGCGCGGGCTGCCCTGCCAGGTGTTGGCGGTATACTCGCTGCCCGGCTGCTGGGCCGCGCAGGCATTGTAGACGTTAAAGCCCAGGTAATCCAGCGGCTGGTGCAGCAGCTCCAGTTCCTGCGGGGTGAACACATCCGCCCCCAGGGCTTTGGCCATCGGTTCCGGCACCCTGCCCAGCAGAACGGGGTCGCACCACCAGCTGATGGAATAGCAGCCTTCCACCTCCATCGTCCGGCGGTAAGCTTCGGCGATGGCGGCTTCGCTTTCGTCTCCGCAGGGCGAAAACACCGGTCCGGTGGGAGCATACCCCACCTTAGGCGGCAGCTTTGCATACTGGCGGATGGTTTGTACCGCTTTGGCATGGGCCAAAAGTACATGGCGAGTCACGGGGCGCAGGCTGGCCGGTTCATCAAGGAACGGCGCATGCCGCCCCTGCAGATGGCCGATGCCCACAAAGCACTGCGGCTCGTTCAGGGTCATCCAATACTGTACCTGGTCAGACAGGGTTTCCACCACAATTTTGGTGTACGCTGCAAACCAATCCGGGATCTGCGGGTTCTTCCATCCGCCCTGCAAATACAGCGCATACGGCAAATCCCAATGGTACAGCGTTACCATCGGCTCAATGCCCGCGGCTTTCAGCTCCCGCACAAGGCTTTGATAGAACGCAATGCCTTTCTGGTTGATTTTTTCCGTGCCATCGGGCAGGATGCGGGACCAGCTGACCGAGAAGCGGTAGCTTTTCAGCCCCATCTTTTTCATCAGGGCCACATCTTCACGGTAGCGGTGGTAGTGGTCGCACGCCTGCAGAGGGCCCTCGTTATATTTGGTGTGGCCGGGGTACAGCACATCCCAGATGCTCGGCCCGCGGCCATCCTCATTCCAGGCGCCTTCCACCTGTGCCGCTGCCGATGCCGCACCCCACAAAAAGTCTTTCGGGAATTCCATTTTGTCACCTCTGCGGCTAATATATTTTATCAATCTATTTTGTGTATCCTAGGGTGTATCTGAAAAAGTAAAAGCATCAAGAAGTCAAAAATTCATAGAGAAATCAGAAATCGCGAAAACCGCATTAGAAATTGTATTTAGGGCAATACCGCATAATTCTAAGTGCCGATACGGCGAGCGAGATGCGGCAGATGCCGTGCCGCAGCTGCCAGAGCGGTGCTTAAGCCGCAAGGCGGGAATTGTGCGGTATTGCCTTAGATGTTTTTCGTTACCCAATTCCGTAGGGGCGCACATTGTGCGCCCGTTGCCTTGCGGCGAATGATGTGGCGCGGCCCGTCCGCGGGACAATGCAAGCATCGTGCCCTACAGATCAAACCGCCGGGCCTGGCCCTTACCGCAAAATTCCTAATTACTCATTCCTAATTTCTAATTCTCCCATCCAACTCCTCACTCCTACCCCTAACTCACTTCATGAGCATTTCAGCCGCCTTCGCCAGCTCCGCGTTCACCGCATCGGCTTCCGCTTCGCTCTTGCCCACGGCGGACAGATACACTTTGATTTTCGGCTCGGTGCCGGAGGGGCGCACCATCAGCTTGTGGCCGCCCGCCAGGTGGTATTCCAGCACGTTGGCGCGGGGCAGGCCGGTGCCATCGGTATCATAATCCGCAACACGCTCCACCGCATAGCCCGCAATCTCTTTGGGCGGGTCGGCGCGCAGAGTCTTCATCAGGTTCTGCATGGTGTACATGCCGGTTTCGCCCTCAAAGGCAAAGCTGCACAGGGCGTTGCGGTAATAGCCAAACTCTTTGTACAGCGCTTCAATGACATCCAGCAGCGTCATGCCCTGCTGGGCATACCAGGCGGCGGCTTCACACACCAGCAGCGTGGCGTTCACGGCATCCTTATCCCGCACATGTCCGCCGGACAGGTAACCATAGCTCTCCTCAAAGCCAAAGATATAGCGTTCCACATGGCCCTCTGCTTCCAGCTTGCCGATCTGCTCGCCGATGAACTTAAAGCCCGTCAGGGTGCGGCGCAGCTCCACGCCGTACTTTTTGGCAACCGGCGTTGCCATATCGGTGGAAACAATGGTGGTCACGGCCACGGGATCCTTGGGCATGGTGCCGCGGGCCAGGCGTGTGCGGCAGATATAATCCAGCAGGATAATGCCCATCTCGTTGCCGGTGATCAGCCGGTAGCCGCCCTTGCCGTCCGGCACAGCGGTGCCGCAGCGGTCACAGTCGGGGTCGGTGCCAAGCAGCAGATCCGGGTGTACTTTATCGCACAGTTCCAGGCCCTTCTGCATGGCTTCGCGGATTTCCGGGTTGGGATACGGGCAGGTGGGGAAATTCCCATCCGGTGTTTCCTGCTCCGGCACCACCGTCACATGGGTCACACCCAGCTTGGCCAGCAGTTTTTTTACGCACTCCAGGCCGGTGCCGTTCAGCGGGGTGTACACCAGCTTGAGCTGCTCAATGCCGGTGCCATCGCCAACGCGTTGGTCATATACAGCCTGTACAAAATCATCCAGGCATTTGTCGTCAATGCTCACAATGCGGCCTGCCTGCACACCGGCTTCATAATCCACCAGCTTTACGCCGTCAAAGCAGTCCACTTTTTCGATTGCAGCCAGAATTTTATCTGCCACTTCCAGCGTGATCTGGCAGCCATCGGCGCCATACACTTTATAGCCGTTGTACTTGGCCGGGTTGTGGCTGGCTGTAATGCAGACGCCTGCCCCGCAGCCCAGATAGCGCACCGCCCAGGAAAGTGCGGGCGTGGGCTCCAGCCGCGGGTACACGCAGGCGGTAATGCCGTTTGCCGCCAGCACGCGGGCAGCTTCGCGGGTGAACAGTTCGCCGTTATTGCGGCTGTCATGCGCAATGGCGATCTTTTTGGGCAGGTCGGTCGCGTTCAGGTAATCGGCCAGGCCCTGGGTGGCCTTGCGCACCGTGTACAGGTTCATGCGGTTGGTACCCGCCCCCAGCACACCGCGCAGGCCGCCGGTGCCAAATTCCAGGTCACGGTAAAAACGGTCCGTGATAGCGGCATCATCCCCGGCAATGCCGTGCAGTTCTTCCGCCACAGCGGTATCCAGTTCCGGCTGGGCCAGCCAACGGTCATACAGTTCTTTCGCTGTATTCATAACAGCACCTTCTTCCTCAAAGTCAGTTTCAGGAAGTGTTCGTTATTTATCAAACAATTACACAGCCTTATTATAGCAGATACTTGGCCGCAAAAAAAGCCGCGGCGGGCAAAAATTTTACCTGCCGCGGAAATTATACATTTTGGGCAATACCGCATAATTCTAAGTGCCGATACGGCGAGCGAGGTGCGGCAGATGCCAAGCCAAAAGCGCAGATAATACTGGATGTCTTATCGAGCATTTTGGCAACGCAGATGCCGTGCCGCAGCTGCCGGAGCGGTGCTTAAGCCGCAAGGCGGGAATTGTGCGGTGTTGCCTTTGTATTTTTCTTTCGTTTACACCGTATCGCGCAGCACACCGGCGTGTTCCAGCCCCACCATCACCACGGGGATCAGCACCAGCTGCAACACAATGCCCGGCAGCGCGGTGGCAAATGCACCGGCAATGAACATCTGCATGGTAAAGCCATTGCCGCCAAGGCCCAGCAGCACGGTTTGGGCCACGCCCCACACAGCGCGCCCGGCCAGCATGGCGGGCACCAGCGCCATATAAACGCCCGCCACGCCACGCTTGTTCAGCTTGGCATACAGCAGGCCGATCACCGCGCCATAGGCAGCCAGTTCAAACGCCATGCCAATGCCGGTGGGGTACAGCACCGGCATGCCAAACAGCAGCCCGCGCAGCAGCGGCATTACCGCGCCAACGGCCAGGCCATACGGCCAGCCGCATACCATGCCGCACAGCAGCACGGGAATGTGCATCGGCAGCAGCATTTTGCCGATCTGCGGGATCTGTCCGGTGATAAGCGGCAGCACCAGCCCCAGGGCCAAAAACAGGGCGGAAAGGGTCAGCTTACGGGTGGATGTTTTCATGATTCAAACTCCTCACATTCTATTTTTTATTTGATTCCACAGTTTGACAGCAGCAGAACACCATGATACGATGATGGTAAAACAGAGATAAAGAAAGAGGTTTTCTTTTATGGAAATTCTTGTGATTGACGGACAGGGCGGCGGGCTGGGCCGCCAGCTGGTTGCCGCCGTTAAAAAGGCCGTTCCGCAGGCGGTGGTAACGGCCATCGGCACCAACAGCGTGGCCACTTCCGCCATGATGAAAGCCGGGGCTGACCGCGCTGCCACCGGCGAGAATGCCGTGGTGGTGGGCTGCCGCCGGGCGGATGTCATTTTGGGGCCCATCGGCATTGTGATGGCCGACGCCCTGCTGGGCGAAATCACCCCCGCCATGGCGCAGGCCGTAGCCCAAAGCGATGCCCGCCGCATCCTGATCCCCGCCAACCGGTGCGATACCCTGGTGGTTGGGGTGAGCGCCCCCATCGGCACCCTGGTGGAGCAGGCCGCCGCGGCCGTGCTGGACGGCTGCCGGAACTAAAGCGTATCGGAAAACCGCATAAAAATCCACAAAAACAAAATGCAGAAAATATCCTGTCCCCCTGCTGGGGAACACGATACCTTCTGCATATCTATCATCAAAGCAATATCAAGTTGTCATCTGCCATACGGTGCAGCATGCACCAGGATGTTGGGCGCTTCTGCGCCGCAAAGGCCGGCTTCCTGCCGGTCGATTGATATTATTATAGTATAAGGCCGTGTGCTGCGTCAAGCCCACCGCCGGAGGAACTGCCATGAAACTGATGATTGCATCCGACCTGCACGGTTCGGCTTTTTACTGCAGGCAGCTGCTTGCCGCCATGGAGCGCGAGCAGCCGGACAAGCTGTTGCTGCTGGGGGATATTCTATACCACGGCCCCCGCAACGACCTGCCGGAGGGCTATGCCCCCAAAGAGGTAATTGCCATGCTGAACCCCTTGCGGGAGCAGCTGCTGTGCGTGCGCGGCAACTGCGATACCGAGGTGGACCAGATGGTGCTGGACTTTCCGATTTTGGCCGACTATGCCCTGCTGTATGCCGGTTCCCGCACAGTGTTTGCCACCCACGGCCACCATTACAACACGGCCTGCCCGCCGCCGCTTGCCAAGGGGGATATTTTGCTGCACGGCCACACTCATGTGCCCGCCTGGCAGGAATTTGGCAGCAGCAATTTGTATCTGAACCCTGGTTCCGTTGCCATCCCGAAGGAAAACAGCGCCCATTCCTATATGATGCTGACTGATTCCGGCTTTGCCTGGAAAGATCTTGAAGGCAGCATATACCATACACTCGCATTGGATTGCCCAAACTGCGGTTGAATCAATCGCTTGTGCGGTGTAAAATAAAGTGGGGTGGGATTCTTTTGTCCCACGCGCCAACAACCATACAGATTTCATCATATAAACATAAAAGGATGGTTCTATCCCATGCAAATTGAACAGCTTTTTGATTTTCTGCACCGGTCAGTGTCGCCGTTCCACGCGGTACACACTGCAGCCCAGCTGCTGGATGCCGCCGGTTACACCCGCCTGGAGGAAGCCCAATACTGGAATTTGGAACCGGAACACGGTTATTATGTGACCCGCAACGAAAGTTCCATCATTGCCTGGCGGGTGCCTGCCCACGCCATTGGCGGCTGGCGCATTGCTGCCAGCCATTCCGACTCCCCCACCTGGCGTATCAAGAACACCAACGTGAACGCTGCGGGCTGCATCAAGCTGAACGTGGAAGGCTACGGCGGAATGATTATGTCCACCTGGCTGGATCGTCCGCTTTCCGCCGCCGGGCGTGTGCTGGTGCGGGATGAAGCCGCCGGTACGCTGGAAAGCCGCCTGGTGGACCTGGACCGTGATCTGCTGGTCATCCCATCGCTGGCCATCCACATGGACCGCACACTGAACAGCGGCCACGCCTTTAACCCCCAGGTGGACATGCAGCCCCTATACGGGCTGGAGGGTTCCAAGCCCTTCCCCGCCCTGCTGGCTGAGGCCGCCGGTGTGAAAGAAGAGGACATTGTGGACTTTGACCTTTCGCTTTACACCCGCCAGGCACCCACCCGCATTGGGCCGGACGGCGAGCTGTTCATGGCCCCCCGCATTGACGACCTGGAGTGCGCCGCCACCACCCTGTACGGCTTTTTGGACGCCGCCCCTGAGACCGACAGCGCTTGCGCCCCGGTCTGGGCGATGTTTGATAACGAAGAAGTGGGCAGCAGCACCCGCCAGGGCGCAGACAGCAGCTTTTTGCGCGATGTGCTCGACCGCATCCTGAATGCGATCCCCCACAGTGCCCAGGCACAGGCCCAGGCATTTGCCAACAGCTTTGTGCTCAGCGCCGATAATGCCCACGCCGTTCACCCCAATTTTGCTGATAAGGCTGACCCCTGCAACAAGGTCATTTTGGGCAAGGGTGTTGTGGTCAAAGTCAATGCCAGCCAGAAATACACCACCAGCGGCCTGACCGGCGCGATTTTTAAGGAGATCTGCCGCAAGAACAACGTTCCTGTGCAGGTGTTTGCCAACCGTGCCGACCTGCCGGGCGGCAGCACGCTGGGCAACCTGCAAAGCCATACCGTGCCGGTTCCCATGGTAGATATTGGCCTGGCCCAGCTGGCCATGCACAGTGCGGTGGAAACCGCCGCGGTGGCCGATGCTGACGCCATGGTGCGGGCCGTTGCCGGGTTCTACCGCGTCCACCTGCGCAGCCTGGGCGATGCCCGCTATACGCTGGAATGAGCAGCACAGTCGGGCGCTATGCGCCAAGCCCCAGCGGGCGGATGCACCTGGGCAACCTGTGCTGCTGCCTGCTGGCGTGGCTTTCGGCCAAAAGCAGCGGCGGCAAGGTCGTGCTGCGCATTGAGGATCTGGATGCCGTGCGCTGCCCGCGCGAATTTGCTGATCTGCTGGAAGCCGACCTTGCCTGGCTCGGCCTTGCCGCAGATGAAGGCGGCAGCAAGGGCGGCCCTCGCGGCCCCTATTACCAGAGCGAGCGCAGCGCTATCTATGAAGAATATTACCAAAAGCTGGTGCGCAAAGGGCTGGTTTACCCCTGCTTTTGCAGCCGCAGCCAGCTGCACGCCGCCGATGCCCCCCACCGCTCCGATGGGAATGTGGTATACGCCGGGACCTGCCGGAACCTGACGCCGGAAGAGATCGTTCTGCGCACTGCCAGGCGCAAGCCAGCCTGGCGGGTGATGGTGCCGGACGAAACCATTTCCTTTGTGGACGGCCACATGGGCCCCTATGCCGAGAATCTGGCGCAGGACTGCGGGGATTTTTACCTGCGGCGGGCGGACGGTGTGTTTGCCTACCAGCTGGCCGTGGTGGTGGATGATGCCCTGATGGGCGTCACCCAGGTGGTGCGCGGGGCAGACCTTTTGTCCAGCACGCCGCGCCAGCTGTGGCTCTACCGGGAACTGGGCCTGCCCGCGCCGGAATTTTATCACATGCCGCTGCTGCTGGCCGCGGATGGGCGGCGGCTTTCCAAACGGGATGGGGACGAAAGCCTGGAGCATTTACAGGCGCGCTATACGCCGGAGCAGATCATTGGCCGTTTGGCCTATGCCTGCGGGCTGCAAAACACCCCGGACCCCCGCACCCCTGCCGAGCTGGCCGACGGCTTCAGCTGGCAGCGCGTGCCGCAAAACGACATTATTCTGCCGGAAGGTCTGTTTTAATGGTAGGGGTGTGCCGTCAGGCACCCCGGCCCAATCACCGGCTTTCTTCCACCAACATCTCCTGACGCTTGCAACTCTTATTTGATACGGGAGTGTTCCAATGCAAAATTTTGAACCTACCGGGGCCGCTGCCGCCATGCCGGGCAGCGCTGTTCCCCAGATCAAGCGGCGGCTGGTCATCAGTGCCTGCCTGCTGATTCCGCTTTTTTACCTTGGCCTTGGCGCTGCTTTCGGGTTGCCACTGCCGCCGTTCCTGACCGGTGATAACGCCATGTGGTGCGGCATTGTGCAGCTGGTGCTCACCGTGCCGGTCTGCTGGCTGAACCGTTCCTATTTTATCAACGGCTGCAAGAGCATCCGCGCCCCCGGGCCGGATACGCTGGTGGCGCTCAGTTCCGGGGCGGCGTTGGTTTACGGCATAATCGCCATTTTTACACAGGATGCCCCGCAGGAGCTGTTCCTGCCCTCTGCCGCCGCTATTTTGATCTTTGCCGCAGCCTGCCAGCTGCTGGAAGTACGGTTTAAGGCACAAGCCATGGCCCCTCTGCACAGTCTGGCAGAGCGCATTCCCGAAACCGCCTGCGTGCTGCGCAGCCGCCAGCAGTACACCGTGCCGCTGAATGAAGTCGCGGTGGGCGATATCTTCCTGATTCGTCCCGGCGATGTGATGCCGGTAGATGGCGTTGTCATTGATGGCGAAACCACGGTGGATGAATCTGCCCTGACCGGTGCCGCCGCCCCCGTGGCCAAACACAAAGGCAGCACTGTTTACGCCGCCACCGCCAACCAGGGCGGCGCCCTGATCTGCCGTGCCACCCGCATCGGGCCAGATTCCACCGCCGCCCAGCTGGTACATACCGTGCAGACCACTGCCGCTGCCAAGGTGCCGTTGAGTTCCCTGGCCGATAAGGTACGCAGCGTGTTTGTGCCCGCCGTTATCGGCATTGCCTGCGTGGTGCTCATCATCTGGCTGCTGCTGGGGCAGAGCTTTGCTTTTGCGCTGGCCCGCGCCATCAGCGTGCTGGCTGTCAGCAGCCCCTGTGTGCTGGCGCTGGCAGCTTCGGCTGCCATCATGTCCGGTGCCAGCGTGAGTGCCAAGCACGGCATCGTGTTCAAAACAGCCGCCAGCCTGCAGTCCATCGGTACCCTGCACACCGCCGTGCTGGATAAAGCCGGAACAATCACCAACGGCGAGCCGGAAGTGGTCACCATTGTAGGCACCCGCAGCGTGCCCGCCAAGTTCCTGCTTGGCATGGCTGCCGGGCTGGAAAGCCAGAGCCAGGACCCGCTGGCCCGCGCCGTGATGCGCAAAGCCGCTGCGGAGAACATCAAGCTGAGCGCCGTTAAGGACGTTACCATTCTGGACGGCCAGGGCCTGACCGGCAAAATGGCCGGCAAGGTGATGGCAGGCGGCAGCGCAGAGTTTATTGCCGCCCAGTGCGAGCTGACCCCCGATTTGCAGCAGGCTGGCGAGCAGCTGGCCGCTGACGGCATTGCCTCGCTTTACTTTTCGCTCGACGGCCACGCAGCCGGTTTGATCGGCGTTGCCGATGCCGTAAAGCCCGCCAGCAAAGCCGCCCTTGACGCGCTGAAAGCCCTTGGGCTGGATGTGATCCTGTTGACAGGCGACAGCCGCACCAATGCAGACCGCGTTGCCGCTCAGGTTGGGCTGGATGACGCCCACGTGGTATCCGGCCTTGCCCCCGCAGAGCTGGAAGCCGAACTGCGCCGCCTGCAAACAAACGGCCCTGCCGCCATGATAGGCAGTACTTCTGCCGCCGCGGCACTGGCCTGTGCCGATGTCGGCATTGGCATGGGAGCCGAGCCGCTGCCCGCCGCCGATGTGATGCTGCTTCGGGACGATTTGGCCGATGCCGCTGCCGCGGTGCGCATTTCCCGCGCGGTGGATGCCCGCATTGCCCAGAACACCCGCATGGCGCTGGTTTACAGCGCGCTGCTGCCGCTGCTGGCCGCCGGTGTGCTTTACCCGCTGAACTTTGTGCTGCACCCGATCGATTCCGTCATTCTTATGACGCTGTTTGTGGCGTGGCTGCTGTCCGGCACGGCCCGGCTGAACAGCTTTGACCCGAAACCCGCCAGCCAGAGCGAACCGCAGAAGGAGCCCGCAGAATGAGCGCCGCCGTGGAACGCCGCCACTGGCATTTTACCGGCAGCGTGCAGGGGGTTGGCTTCCGCTACCGTGCGCAGTATGCCGCCCAGCTGCTGGATCTGACCGGCTGGGTGGAAAACAACTGGGACGGCACAGTGGACCTGGAAGCCCAGGGTTCCGCCGCCCAGCTGGATCGCCTGGTGCCCACCATTACCGGCACCAGCCATTGGATCCACATTGAAACCTTTACCTGCAAATCCATCCCCCCGGACCCTGCCGAGCGCAGCTTCCGCGTGCGGGGATAAGCATAGCAAAAGGCGCGTGCCTTGCCCCCATGGGCTGGCACGCGCCTTTTTGTTTTTATTATCCGCAATTTTAATTTTGGCGGCAGGGAGCCAATATCTTACTTTAGGTATGCGATGGCTCCCCTGGAGGGGAGCTGGACGCGAAGCGGCCTGAGGGGCGGTTTTCCGCTGCCAGGCTAAAAATTTGCAGGGAACGACACCTGCATCGTCCCGCATGACGGGCTTTGCCGGGTATTTCACTTCATCACCCGGCGCACACCTGCGGGCGCACACTGCGCGCCCTTACGGTCTCTACAGGGGAAAACGGCATTTGCTGAACGGTGCCCCTGCTCATTTTCTCAAAACGCCTTCAATTCCACCCCGGCTGCCTGCAGGGCCGCGCCGATCTTTTCTACAAAGGCCAAAGCCTTGGGGCCATCGCCGTGTACGCAGACGGAATCCGCCTGGATGGCAATGTCCGTACCGTCGTTGGCGGTCACTTTGCCCTCGGTTACCATGCGGATCACGCGGGCAATGGCTTCGTCCTCATCCTCAATCATGGCACCGGGGGTTCCGCGGGGCACAAGGCTGCCATCCGGGCGGTAGCCGCGGTCGGCAAACACCTCGTTGGCAACCGGCAGGCCGATGGCCTGGGCCGCCTTGACCATCTCGCTGCCGGAAAGCGCCAGCAGCACCGCGCCGGGGGCGCTCTCCTTCACCGCGGCGCAGATGGCATCCGCCAGCGCGCGGTCCTTGCCCGCCATGTTATACAAAGCGCCGTGGGGCTTTACATGGTGCAGCGGCACACCGGCGGCATCGCAGAACGCTTTCAGCGCACCAATCTGATACTGCACACAGGCCTTGGCTTCCGCCGGGGTCAGCTTCATCTGGCGGCGGCCAAAGCCCTGCAGATCAGGGAAACCGGGGTGTGCCCCCACCGCCGCGCCGCTCTGTTTGCACAGCGCCACGGTGCGCTGCATCACCAGCGGATCGCCTGCATGGAAGCCACAGGCCACATTGGCCGATGTGATAAACGGGATCACCTTTTCATCCATTCCGATGGTATACGCGCCAAAGCTTTCGCCCAGGTCACAGTTCAAATCAATATGCGGCATGGCTCAATCCTCCACTTTCAGGCATAAGGCAATGCTTCTGCCCCGCAGGGGCGCACAGTGTGCGCCCCTGCGGTTTTTACTATCTGCTCTTAATATTTCAGCTCCACATTTTTTACGTCGGTCACAAACATGTGCCCCGGCGCATGGGTGATGCAGAACTCCGGCTTGGAGTGCATCACAACGTTCTGCGGGGTCACGCCGCAGGGCCAGAACACCGGTGTTTCGCCGGGGTTGATGGTCACGGCATCGCCGTAATCCGGGTGAGCCAAATCATAGATGCCGATGGCTTCCGGCTCACCGATTTGCACCGGCATACCGTGCACGCGGGGCATGCCCGCTGTAATGGCAGCTGCCGCCGGGACCTGCCGGTACGGGATGGGCCGCATGCTGACCACCATGTTTCCGCTGAACACCCCCGCCGGGGTACAGGGAATGTTGGTGTTGTACATCGGCACATTCACGCCCTCTTCGATCTGGCGCACCGGGATGCCCGCTTCCAGCAGTTCAGATTCAAAGGAGAAGCTGCACCCGATCAAAAAGCTGACCAGGTCGTTCCTCTCCTCAAAGAATTTGCTCACATCGGTGTATTCCCCGGTCAGCTCGCCGTGTTCGTACACCCGGTAGCGCGGGATATCGGTAGCAATATCGCTGCCTTTGCCAAATTGGGCAAAGGTTCGCTCGCCTGCGTCCGCCACTTCCAGCAGCGGGCAGGCTTTGGGGTTGCGCTGGCAGAACAGCAAAAAATCCCACGCCAGCGCCTTGGGCAGCACCACAAGGTTGCCCTGGGCATAACCGTTGCACATGCCGGTGGTCGGGCCGGTCAGTTCGCCCTTGCGGATCAGCCCGCGCAGGTCGGCCGGTTTCATGGCTGCAAAGTCCATTATTTCATCCGCTCCCTGATTTTGTCAAGCACGGCCGCCTGCGCCCTGGCTCCTGCAACAGCCTGCGCCGCGGTCACATATTGGAACGCCAGCTTTTCGCCGGGGCGCAGCTGCGCCATGGCCGAAAGGTCAGCGCTGATGACGGTTGCAATTTTGGCATACCCGCCGGTGGTCTGGTGGTCAGCCAGCATCACAATGGGCTGCCCGTTGGCCGATACCTGCACCGAACCCGCCACAATGCCGTCCGATACAATGTCCGACCCATCCACAGTCTCGATCTGCGGCCCCTGCAATTTGCAGGCCATGCGGTCACAGTCTGCTGTCAAAGCATATACCCCGTGTACAAATGCGGCCTGCCCCACTGCGGTAAAGGCATCGGTCTGGGGGCCGGGCACCGCACGGAACAGCGGCAGCTTCCGCCCGCCCAAAAAGCGCCACGGCCTTGCGGGGGTGCGCGCCGTGCCCAGCGGGCGGTTTGCCCCTTTGGCGCAGATCTGCTGCCAGCGCTGTTCCACCATGGCGGGTGCTGCCCCAATGGGCAGCACATCCCCAGCTTTCAGTGCGCGGCCATCCAGCCCGCCCATCCGGCATTTTAAGTCGGTGGAGCGGCTGCCCAGCACGGGCGGGGTATCCACGCCGCCAAACACGGCCAGGTAGCCGCGCAGCCCGCTGCGGGCCGCGCCGATTGCCAGCACCTGCCCCGCGCGGGCCAAAAGCGGCGTATAGGCGGGCACCGGGCGGCCATCCAGCGCGGCGGGCATATCGGCCCCCGCCAGGGCAAAAACAGCGTCCCCGTCAAACTGATACTTGCCGCCCTGCAGGGTCATTTCCAGCACGGCGGCACCGGCTGCCTGGGGGTTGCCCGCCAGCAGGTTGGCGGTCCGCATAGCGTAACCATCCGCCGCTCCACAGGTGCGGAACCCCCGCGCGGCATAGCCGGTGCGGCCTGCATCCTGCACGGTGGTCAGCGGGCCGGGGCTTATCACATGCAAGTTCACAGTGCCGCCCCCTGTTCTTTCTGGATGGTTTCAAACTTTTCCGGGCTGATGGGCACAAACCGGATGCGGTCCCCCGCCGCGTAAGGCAGTTTGCCGCCGCCAGCCGGGTCAAACAGGCGCAGCGGCGTGCGGCCGATCAGCTGCCACCCGCCGGGGGAAGCCAGCGGGTAGATGCCCGTCTGCTTGCCGCCAATGCCCACCGCCCCCGCGGGGATCTTGGTGCGCGGGGTCTGCAACCGGGGGCAGACAATGCGTTCATCCATGCCGCCCAGGTACGGGAACCCCGGCAGGAACCCCAGCATAAAAATGCGGTAGTCCCGCCCGCAGTGGATGTCGATGACCTGCTGTTCGGTCAGCCCGGCGTGCTGTGCCACAAAGGCCAGGTCGGGGCCGTAATCTCCGCCGTAACACACCGGCACCTCCACCAGCCGCCCGGCCGCGGTGCTGCTGACCGGGGGCAAAGCGTCCCACAGGCGGCGCAGCGCGGGGATCAGGGTATCGGCATCGGTCTGCAAAGGGTCCAGCGTGACCAGCAGCGCCGCATAGGTGGGCACTGTTTCCACCACGCCGGGCAGCTGCGCCGCCTGCACAGCGGCATCCAGCGCCATAACCTGCGCGTTCACCTGTTCACTGATTTCACTGCCGCAGACGGCCAGCACGCCGCTGTCCCCCACGGGGGTAAACTGGATCATAACAAAAATCCCCTTTGCATCCGGTATTTTGGGGCTGGTCAGGAAGTGTGCTGTACCTTTAGGTTCGCGGGCGCACATTGTGCGCCCCTACGGTCTCTATAAGGCAAATATATCGTTTTGAGTATACCGCTCTACCCCATTTGTAGGGGACGATGCTTGCATCGTCCCGCATGTCGAACCGATACGTTTTCGCAGGGGCGGGCATTGCTCGCCCGCCGACGTTTGGGCTGCGAAACGCTTTAAGGGTTCGCGGGCGCACATTGTGCGCCCCTACGGTCCCTAAACGTGCCGTTTTGGGTTCACTGCTTCCTGACCAAGGCCAATGTGCCTATTATAGCACAACCTGCTTTATGCCTGCTCAAAAAATTTCTTTGCCAGCACCGGGCCGAACCAGTGGTCCGAATTGTGGGAATACCGCACCGCATACGCCGTGCACTGCCGCATCATGCTGACAATGCCAACGTTCATGCGGGTATCAAACCCATCCACACCCGGCAGCAGCGAGCCTGTCATATCGATCATGCCATTGCGGGAAAGCACCCGCATGACCTCGCTTTCCATCTCCTCCCGGTGCAGGATGTCCATATCCTTTTTCAGGTAGGCCAGCGCGGCCATCAGCGCATAGCAGCCCCAGTCAGAGCAGGTTGCCGTGATGATGTTATCGGTGCTGCTTGCGGCCAGAATGCCGCCGCAGCAGCCGTCCTGGCATTCGCCGGGGGCGGTGAAAGGCACATATTTTTTAATGTGCTCCCCAATGGTGCCCATGCCGATCTCATTGCCCAGATCGCCGATGGCCACATTGGGCACGCCGCGGGCGCGCAGTTCGTTCCACAGCACATCGCTTTTGGCTTCCAGTGCGGTCACATCCTTGCCCACCGCATTGTGGTAAACACCCTTGGCGTTGCCGCCGCAGGCTTCCACCGAGATCACCGCTGCGGGTAAAATCTTATCCGCCAGCGCTTTGGCCTGGGCGGGGGCTTTGGCCTTATCTTTGGTAAAGGCCACAACGCCAAGGCTCAGCGGCAGCTCCATGGCGGTATCCAGGTCCTCATACACATGCAGACCCACCACATTGCCGCATTTCTTAAAGGCTTCCACGCTGTCCTGCGGGCAGACGATGATCGGCTTTGCCCCAAAGGCCAATACCAGAGACCGCGCCAGCAGGATCGCGCTGACAGAACCGTCCATTTCCGGCACCTTGTGGGGCAGCAATACAAACCCGACCAGGATATACACCGGGTCGCCGGGGTGGATGGCTTTGCACAACGCTTCGGCTGCGTGCATGGCGGTCGGCTCCCCGGTATATGCCCGGCTGCCCGCGTACAAAATGCGGCACACCCCGTAACCGCGGGGGTCCAGACACATGATGGCATCCAGGTTTTCGCCTACATTGCGTTTTTCCAGTTCGTCACGGGTCATGGTGTTTTCCCCCTTTTCAGCCCCACAGACTTTCGCAGCCGGTATAGTCATAGAACTCTTTCAGCACTTCGTCCTGGATGGCTTTCAGGGTAGCGGGGTCCTTGCCGCCGGCGGGCTTGCCCTCAAACTCGCAGGCATGCAGACAGAAGTTGGAGGAGGAGGTCACGATGATCTCATCCGCATCGCGCAGGAAATCCACCGTGAACGGTTTTTCCATCACGGTAATGCCCAGGCGGTAGCAGGCCTGCAGCATATGGGTCTTGGCAATGCCGCGCAAAATCAGTTCATCGTTCGGGTGGGAATAGAAAATCCCCTCTTTCAGCACTGAAACGTTGGAGTGCGCACATTCCGTTACAATATCCCCGCGGTGGAACACGGTCTCGCTCATGCCGGCCAGCTTGGCGCGCTGGGCGGTCATAACGCTGGGCAGCAGGTTCAGCGTTTTGATGTTGCAGTGGTAAAAGCGAGTGTCCTCCTCAGAGTTCAGGCGGATGGGCTTGTCGGGGTCGTTCAGGGTGTTGGGCCGGATGGAAACCCACAGCTTGCCGGGCATGCCTTCCTCATACACATGGTTGCGGGGCTCCACACCGCGGGTGACCTGCCAGTATACAAAGTTGACCTTGCTGTCCACCTTGGCCAGCAGGTCGGTCAGCAGCCTGCCCAGCTCGGCCTTGCTCATCGGGATGTTGATATCCAGTGCCTTGGCGCTGGTAAAAAAGCGGTCCAGGTGGTCCTGCAGCAGGTATACCTTGCCGTTCGCGCCAACGGTGGCATCGTAGCAGCCATCGCCAAAAAAGTGAACGCGATCATTGAATGGCACCATCAATTCTTCCGGTGCGCCGATTTTGCCATCATAATATGCAATGGATTCCATTTTCCCTTACTCCTCTCATCTTGGTTGCCTTTATGTTCAGCCGTTATTTGGCTTTCCCATCAAATTTCAGTTCAATCACTTTTTTAATCAGCTCCACGCAGTTATCCAGCCCAATGGCGGCGGAATCCAGGCAGAGGTCATAATTTTCCACCCGCTTCCACTGGCGGCCGGTGTGGTATTTGTAATAGCTTTCACGGTAGCGGTCCAGCTTGTCAATATAGTGCTTGGCCTGGCTGCTGCCAATGCCCTGGCGCTTCATCTCGCGCTCCACACGCCAGTCATAGGGGGCATCCACATACACGGTCAGCACGTTGGGCTTATCCCGCAGAACAAAGTCCGCCGCGCGGCCCACGCAGATATAGCTTTCCTCGTTCAGCAGCTCCCGCAGCACCTTGGCCTGGTAGTTGAACAGGTTTTCATCGCTGATAAAGTTGCCGCTTTCCGGCGGGATGATGCTGCCGTCATACACCCGTTCCGAAACCCGGTACAGCATGGTTTTGCGGGTGTTCTCATCGGCGTGGGCAAACAGTTCCTCGCTGATACCGCTGTCCTCTGAGGCAAGGCGCAGCAGCTTGCGGTCATACAGGTCAATGTCAAATGCCTTTGCCAGCTGCTTGCCAATGTAGCTGCCGCCGCCCGAACCACAGGTGCGGGTAATGGCGACTGCAAAATACGGATAATTGGGATACATTTTCCACCCCTCCTTACTGGCCCAGATAGGCTTTCTTCACGCGCGGGTCGTTCAGCAGATCCGCGGCGTTGCCCTCAATGCTGATGTTGCCGGTTTCCAGCACATAGGCGCGGTCCGAGATGGCCAGCGCCATCTTTGCGTTCTGTTCCACCAGCAGGATCGTGATGCCCTGCTTGTTTACTTCCTGAATGATGGCAAAGATCTCTTTGACCAGCAGGGGCGAAAGGCCCATCGAAGGTTCATCCATCAAAATCATTTTGGGCTTTGCCATCAGGGCGCGGCCTACGGCCAGCATCTGCTGCTCGCCGCCGGAAAGGGTGCCCGCCAGCTGGCGGCGGCGCTCTTCCAGACGGGGGAAGCGCTTATACACATCCTTCATCGTCTCTTCCATCCCGGCCGGGTCGGCATAAGCGCCCATTTCCAGGTTTTCTTCCACCGTCATCTGGGGGAAGATATGCCGCCCTTCCGGCACATGGGCCAGCTTGTAGGTAATGATCTTGCTGGGTTCCGCCTTGCGCAGGTCGTACCCGTCAAACATCACGCTGCCGGACGCAGCTTTTTCCAGCCCGGTAATGGTGCGCAGGGTGGTGGTTTTGCCCGCGCCGTTTGCCCCGATCAGGGATACGATCTCGCCGTCATCCACATGCAGCGATATGCCGTTCAGCGCGTGTACCGCGCCGTAATTGACATGAAGGTCTTTTACTTCAAGCATCTGCTTCGACCTCCTCTTTGTCTTTGCCCAGGTATGCTTCAATCACATGGGGGTCATTGGCGATCTCTGCCGGTGTGCCGGAAGCGATCGTGGTACCAAAGTCCAGCACCTGGATTCGCTCGCAGATTTTCATGACCAAACTCATGTCATGCTCGATCAGCAGCACCGATACCTTGAATTCGCTCCGGATATAATCAATAATCTCCAGCAGTTCCTCCGTTTCAGTCGGGTTCATACCGGCGGCCGGTTCGTCCAGCAGCAGCAGCTTCATGTTGGTGGCCAGCGCGCGGGCAATCTCCAGGCGGCGTTGCTCACCATAGGGCAGGTTGTCGGCCTCCAGGTCCTCCTTGCCGGAAAGATGCACCACCTGCAGCAGCTCTTTGGCGCGTGCGGTGGCGGCGGCTTCCTGCTGCCAGTACGCCTTGGTGCGGAAGATGGCCTGCGGCATGTTGTAGGTCAGTTCTTCCAGCATGGCAGCTTTGACGTTTTCGATCACCGTCATTTTTTTGAACAGGCGGATATTCTGGAAGGTTCTGGCAATGCCTGCATGAACGATCTGGTGGGTCTTTTTGCCGTTCATCCGCTCACCATTCAGGTAAAGGGAGCCTTCAGTCGGCTTATACACACCAGTGATCAGGTTGAACACGGTGGTTTTGCCTGCGCCGTTGGGGCCGATCAGCCCCACCAGCTCGGATTCGCCGATTTCCATATTAAAATCATCCACGGCTTTCAGGCCGCCAAACTGGATGCCAAGGTGCTGGCATTTCAAAACGGGTCGTGCCATGGTTCAGGCCCCCTTTTCTGCTTTTGCTTTTACCGTGCTGCGGCCGGTCAGTTTTTCCAGCGCGCGGGTCAGGCTGAACTCCCACCGGCCAAAGATGCCGCCGGGACGGAACAGCATGACCAGCACCAGAACCACCGAGTAGGCCAGCATGCGGTAGGTAGAAAATTCACGCATCAGTTCCGGTAAAGCGCTCAGGAACGCTGCGCCGATAATGGAACCGGTCAGCGAACCGGTGCCGCCGATGATCACTTCGCTCAACAGCTCTGCGGAATAGTTAAAGTTGAAGTTGGTGGGGATCATTGCCGTCATGTAATGGGCATAAATACCGCCGCCAATGCCGGCAAAGAATGCGCTGATGGCAAAGGTCATGACCTTGTAATAGGTCACGTTGATGCCGGAAGCCGAAGCCGCGATGTAGTCCTCACGGATGGCCTGCACGGTGCGGCCATATTTGCTGCGGACGAACAGGTACATGATGGTAACGCAGACCACCATGATCCAGAATACCCGCGGGAAGGTGGACAGCTTGAGGATGCCGCTCATTGTTTTACCGCCGCCGGTGATGGAAAAGTTGCAGAAGCAGACGCGGATGATTTCGGCAAACGCCATGGTGACAATGGCGAGATAGTCGCCGCGCAGGCGCAGCGCCGGGATGCCGACCAGTACGCCCATGATGCCCGCAGCCAGGCCGCCGACCAGCAGCGCGATCAGGAACAGCCCCAGATCCGAAAGCCCTTTGCCTGCCAGCGCGCCGGATACAATGGCGGAGACATAAGCGCCGACCGAAACAAACCCCGCATGCCCCAAGGAGAACTCGCCCATAAAGCCAACCACCAGGTTCAACGATGTGACCATGATGATGGTGTAGCAGGCGGTGGTGCAGATGCCCTGAATATAGGTGGTGGAGGTGCCGAACGCATTGGCGGCGAACAGCCCTGTCAACAGGGCAAACACCAGCGCCACGCCCACAGCGTTCAAAAGATAGGAGCCTTTTATTTTTTTACTCATTGCTCTGCTCCCTCCCTTACACTTTTTCGCCGGTGTTCTTGCCCAGGATACCGGCGGGTTTGACCAGCAGGATCACGATCAATGTGCCGTAAGTAACGGCTTCGTACCAGCCGGGGGCAAACAGCTTGACAAAAATTTCAATCAGGCCGACCAGAATGCCGCCGATCATGGCGCCGGGGATGATGCCAATGCCGCCCAGAACTGCGGCGATGAAGGCTTTCATGCCCATCATGGAGCCCATATCGGTGGTAACGCGGGGGTAGGTAGAGCAGTACATCAGCGCTGCCACCGCCGCCAGACCGGAGCCGATGGCAAAGGTCAGGGTGATGATCTTGTTCACGTTGATGCCCACCAGGGTGGAAGCATCCTTATCCTGCGGGACGGCGCGCATGGCCTTGCCCAGCTTGGTCTTTTTTACAAACAGCTGCATGCAAAGCATCATCGCAACGCCGATGCCAATGGTCAGCAGCACGTTCAGCGGCAGCGATACCCCGCCGACCGTAATGGTGGGCAGGCTGAAAATAGCCTGCACGTTGTGCGGCTTGGCGCCAAACAGCACCATGGCCAGGTTTTCCAAAAAGATGCTCATGGCCAGTGCGGTAATCAAGGCGGACATGGGCCCGGCCTTGCGCACCGGGCGGTAAGCCAGGATCTCAACCAGCACACCAACCAGCGCGCACACCGCAACGGCCACAATCACGGCCATCCAGGCGGGCATTCCCGCATCGACCATCAGCGGGATGGTGTAAAACAATGTGTAAGCACCGATCATGATAAAATCGCCGTGGGCAAAGTTGATCATGCGGATGATACCGTAAACCATGGTGTAGCCCAACGCGATCAGCGCATAAATAGCGCCCTGGTTCAGGCCGTTGATCAGGCCCTGAACAAATAATGATGCAGTCATGGTCCATTCACCTTTCCTATCATTTTTTGTGAATGTTTGATTCGGGGGAATCAAAAAAATAAAAAAGTGCACGCGGCTGCTTGCATTGCCGCGCGCACCATTGCGCCTTTGCTCTGGAGGGGGTGTTTAGGGGAATCTAAAAAACTTTAGGAAATACCGCATAATTCTAAGTGCCGATACGGCGAGCGAGGTGCGGCAGATGCCAAG
>OLSI01000752.1_pt1 | contig 25823 bp, 26 predicted proteins | sample 1672661 | NCBI WGS metagenome assembly OLSI01 (sample SAMEA3136711, study PRJEB25190) | human gut metagenome | biome: human gut; feature: human-associated habitat; material: faeces | place: Austria | collected 2013 | reverse complement strand
GTTTGGTTGCTTTTCATTATAGTTCTTATGGGACTTTTTGTGTACACTCAAAAAGCTCTATAATCTCTACAGTAGTTTTACCCACTACAGAAATTATAGAGCCTTTATTTTCAAAATGTTCATCCATCATTTCTGCTTTCATAATATGAAAAAATGACTCCATTACTGCATTATCAAGGCAAGTCGCTTTACGAGACATACTTTGGAATGCATGATGTTCTTTCAAGAGCGTTCGCCATTGGCGATGTTGATACTGAAAGCCTTGGTCAGTATGAACTGTTGTCCGATAATTTAGTGCCGGAAGTCCTTCTAAAGCTTCTTTGAGCGGTTTAATGGCGAATTCAACTGTTGGATGTTCACTTATATTAAATGCTAAAATTTCTCCAGAGAATAAATTTAGTACCGGTTCCAAATAAACGCGTTCATTTGTTCCCATAGATCCATATCGAAATTCACTGACGTCTGCTACAAGTTTTTGATAGGGTCTGTCGGTCTTAAAGCGACGCTTTAACCGATTAGGGGCAATCCTACCAACTAATCCTTTATACGAATTATATTTACGAGTTTGGCGATTAAAGGCATGACATATCCAGGCATGTTCTTGCATAATACGTAAAACCCGCTTGTGATTTGTCTGAAATCCTAAATCATGCAGAGCACTTGTAATTCGACGGTACCCGTACTTCTTTGTGTATTTTAAATCTTGTTGTCGAATTTCATCAATTGCTTGAATAACTTGATCGTCATTGAATTTTCGACCTTCATGATTTCGAGTGTAGTAATACGTGCTACGCGGTATTTTAATTACTTTGAGAATCAATTTAATTGATACTTGGAATATTTGCCTCAACTCAGTCGCTATTTTCGAGATTTCCTTTGTGCTGATTTTTTCCGAGCTAAGGCTTCTAATTTTTTTAAGTATTCATTCTCAATCTTCAACATTTGATTCTCTTTTTGGAGTTGCTTCAAAGTATCTTTTGTTGTTGAGTTGTCCTTTTGGACAACTGGTTTAGCGTTCTCATTCTTGTGTTTTGCCATATTTTTCGAGTTGCCTCGCTTTCGCTCAAGCCCTTCAATTCCTAATGTCTCAAATCGCTTTTCCCATTGCCAAATTGTACTTGGCGAGGATAAATTAAAGTGTAAGGCGGTTACTGGAAGTGAGGCCTGATTTTGTTTCCTCCAGTTTAATACATCAACTTTAAACTGACTAGTGTATTCTAAGTCCATGGCTTTTGGCTGAAGTCCTTTAATACCAAATCTTTCAAATCGCTGAATCCAAATTGAAACGGTATCCTTGCTGCCAATCTCATACTTTCTCGCTAGTGAATAAGCTGCCTGACCACTTAAATACTCGGTGACAATCTTAACTTTAAAATCGAAATTAAATTTACTCATAAATGAAACCCCCAAAATTGGATTTTTCTGTCCAACCTTGGGGGTTCACTTTATCCAAGTGTCTTTTTTGTTTACCTTCAACCACTATTTAAACGTTGTTCCAATCGCTACGCTTCTTGCACCTCACTTCGTTGCCTAAAAAGGTGTGGCAAGCCACATTAATTCGGGCGCTGACGCCCGAACCCCGTCCAAGCTGAGCCAGCTTGACTGCTTTTTCACTCGCCGTTAGGCAGGAAAGCAAAGTTTTGTAGAAACTTTGGCTTTCGCCATTTCAGCGTTAAGACTGGCTAAAAGCTGTCAATTCCTTATGCTCCCACGCTTTGCTCGTCCGCTACCATTGACAGCAAGCAGTTAGTTTTTCTGAATATTGACAAGAATTTAGCAGCTATGTTCGTTTTTAAGGGACTTATTTTTCGTTTTTAACGGTTTTAAGACCGTTTATATATATTTATACCAAAGCAAATAAAAAACCCTCACCCGATATGAGTGAGGGTTAATTGTTCTGAAAAGGGAATATATACACGTATGGAGGGTAAGCGTATTGAACCCACAATTTCCATAAATATTGTTATATCAAGCGTGGCAACATGTTATTGCCATGTTTATTTTTTATTGACTACCAAAATGACTACCACGAGTCCTAAAAGTCTAAGAAATTGACCAACTTTTGTACGGCTTGTTCGTCCTGCTGTTGTGTAACATGAGTGTAGACATTCAAAGTAGTTTGAGCGTCCTCGTGTCCTAGTCGTTCCTGTACCTCTTTGATTGTTGCACCATAACCTAGTCACCTCTTTTTTAAGCATTAGAATCCAACCATTACAGGCGTTATTTTAACGTATAATCTAAAAAACAGCCCCTAACAAACCAAGTTGATTTGTTAGGGGCTGTTTTATCGGTCTTTTCAAGGGGTTATTTGGAACTTATACCTCCTGATGCATAGGAAAATATCATTGGTGTTTTGTTTTTGTAAAAATGGAAAATAAAAATGAAATTCCTGTTAGCATAAAGATTCCACCAATATACTATTCTTTTAATAACACAACAATGCCTCCTGTGATGTTTTCTGTGGTTACTAAATATCATAAAGGAAGGCATTCGGTAGTGTAAAATAAGTTGTGTAAACACAAAAAGGAATAAATCCTTTATAGTAGAGTTGCAAAACATTACTAGAAAGAGATTTATTCCTATGACTCAGTTTACCACAGAACTACTTAACTTCGGCTCTATAATTTCTGTAGTGGGAAAAACCACTGTAGAGATTATAGAGCTTTTTGAGATGGTGCCACCTCAAGGTTGAGTAAATCAAAAGATAGAAGGCACAATTACTCAAGGTGGAAATAAGGTGGGCATTAAGGAAGGGAACCCCTCTAGTGACGCTAAAAATAGCATTGACAGTGATAACAAATACACTTACAAAGCTAAGGAAAATTAAACCGATAATTGAGTAATCGAATCTCAAGAGGCTGATTTAGCCTTTTTTGATAGGATTTTTTGAGATATGGATTGACGTTTTTCATAATGTTATCCCTTTTCGGAATAAAAATAATCAAATTATGACATCATACGATAGAGATAGGCTCCGAGGCTATCAGCAGTCATGGTTTCCTTTGGAAATACCAGGGCTGGCACAGTAATAATGGTTAGATCAAATACGTATGCTTGTAGGACTATTTTAGAATGTTTCCTTCTAATAACTATTGTATAACTTTGAAATCGATTTCAATGAACTTGTCCTAAATGACCCCAAATACGGCTTAAATGGTAATAGTGGAGATGACTTTAAGATTTTTCTTACCGTTTGGGACGTATGGCAACTTTTTGGGACGCTGGCTCTTTTTATCCTGAAAATATGACATACTAATCATATGATAATTTGTGATGAAAGGGTTTGGTATGTTTCGTTTTCGTAGGACTTTTGTCCCTCAAATAGACATGAGGGATTGTGGAGTTGCTGCCTTGGCATCAGTGGCCAAGTACTATGGTTCAGATTATTCATTAGCACATCTGCGTGAGTTGGCGAAGACCAATAAAGAAGGGACAACTGCCTTAGGTCTTGTAGAGGCTGCTAAAAAAATTGGCTTTGAAACGAGAGCTATAAAGGCTGAAATGTCGCTCTTTGAGATGGAAGATGTTCCTTATCCTTTTATTGCTCATGTTAATAAAGATGGGAAGCTTCAACATTATTATGTTATTTATAAAAGCACCAAGGATTATCTGATAATTGGAGACCCTGATCCAAGTGTAAAAGTAACTAAAATGACTAAAGAGCGTTTTGAGAAAGAGTGGACAGGTGTTACTCTTTTTATGGGACCGGAACCCAGTTATAAACCACATAAGGATAAGAAAAATGGACTCTGGGACTTTCTCCCTTTGATCTTTAAACAAAGGTCCTTGATAGCTAATATTGTCTTTGCCAGTCTCTTGGTTACTTTAATAAATATTTTAGGTTCCTATTATTTACAAGGTATTCTAGACGAATATGTCCCTAATCAAATGAAGTCTACCTTAGGAATTATCTCAATTGGATTAGTTGTGACCTATGTTTTACAACAAATGATGACTTTTGCAAGAGATTATCTCTTAACCATACTGAGTCAGCGATTTACCATTGACGTTATCTTGTCCTACATACGACATATCTTTGAACTCCCAATGTCTTTTTTTGCCACAAGACGTACAGGGGAGGTTATCTCACGTTTTAGTGATGCTAACTCTATTATCGATGCTCTGGCTTCGACGATATTATCACTTTTCCTTGATTTCTCTATTGTGATTATCGTAGGAGGCGTCTTATTGATACAAAATAGCAATCTCTTCAAGCTAGTTCTTTGTTCGGTTCCAATTTATACCCTTATCGTCTTTGCCTTTATGAAACCTTTTGAGCGAATGAATCATGACGTCATGCAGAGTAATGCTATGGTTAATTCAGCCATCATTGAGGACATTAATGGGATTGAAACCATAAAGTCACTAACCAGCGAAGAAGTATGCTATCAAAAGATTGATGGTGAGTTTATTGACTATCTAGACAATTCTTTTCGCCTTTCTAAGTTATCTATACTACAAACATCATTGAAACAAGGTGCTCAACTTATTTTAAATGTACTTATCCTCTGGACAGGTGCTCAGTTGGTGATGGGAAATACCATTTCGATAGGACAATTGATTACTTTTAATATGTTGCTTTCTTACTTCACGAATCCTTTGGAAAATATCATTAACCTGCAAACCAAGTTACAGTCTGCTAAGGTAGCTAATACTAGGCTCAATGAGGTCTATCTGATTGAATCAGAGTTTGGACAAAGTGATGATACCTATCAAGAAGGCATTGCGGATGGAGATATCACTGTTACGGATTTATCTTATAAATATGGTTTTGGTCGTGATACTTTGACTGATGTCAGTTTGACGATTAGACAAGGAGAAAAAATCAGTTTTGTTGGTGTCAGTGGATCTGGTAAGACTACTCTAGCTAAAATGTTGGTCAATTTTTATCAACCATATAAGGGGCACATAGATTTTAATGGTCAAAATATTAGTCGCATAGACAAGAAAACTCTTCGTCAACATATTAACTATCTCCCTCAGCAATCCTATATATTTAGTGGTAGTGTTTTAGAAAATCTTACTTTAGGTGCAGCACGGGGTATTACGCAAGCTGATATTTTGAAAGCTTGTGAAATAGCAGAAATTCGTCAAGATATTGAAAACATGCCTATGGGGTTTCAGACAGAGCTGTCTGATGGAGCAGGTCTGTCTGGAGGGCAAAAGCAACGTATCGCTTTGGCGCGTGCACTACTAACGAAATCTCCTGTACTAATCTTAGATGAAGCAACTAGCGGATTGGATGTTTTGACAGAAAAGCAGGTTATTGATAACCTCCTAGCACTAAAAGATAAAACGATCATCTTTGTAGCACACAGGCTTAGTATCGCTGAGCGGACCGACCGTATCGTAGTCATTGATCACGGACGCGTAGTGGAGACAGGTTCTCATCAAGACCTAATGTCTTATCCAGGTTTCTATTATCAATTATTTAGAAAGTGAGGAAAAGGAAACACGATGAATCCACAGTTGTTTAAAAGCACAGAGTTTTACCATCGTCGCTACCACAATATGTCTACTGTTTTGATTACTCCCTTGATTTTGTTAGTTATTTTCCTTTTTCTTTTCGCTTTTTTTGCTAAGAAGGAAGTTACAGTCACGTCTAGAGGAAGTATAGAGCCAACCAAGGTTATCGCAGTAATCCAATCAACCAGTGACAATACCATCATAGATAATCAACTGGTTGCTAATAAGGTTGTTAAAAAAGGGGACACCTTAGTTCAGTATTCAGAGACCATGGAGGCATCGCAAAAAGAGGGGCTTCAAAAGCAACTAGAACTTTTAAAAAGACAGGAATCAGGTTTGAAGACCTTGCAATCTAGCCTAACGCAGGGAACCAATCTTTTCCAAGAACAGGAAGACGAGTTTGGTTATCAGAGTACTTTTAACACCTACCTAAGTCAGGCACAGGATATTGACTTGGGTGTGGCTAAAACAAATACAGAGGTTAATAACCAAGCAGCAATTGCGAGTAATACCGGTTCTGCTATTGATAACCAGATTAGTCAATTGCAGACTCAGGTCTCAGAGTATGAGGCGCTCTCTCAAGCTATTACCAATCATGAAACGACTTTACCTGAAGGCAATCCTCATCAGGCAACCTTAAATGCCTATAACAGTCAGTATGCTACGACACCGGATGCCAGTGTAACAGACCAATACCTATCTCAAGTTAATACCAATATTTCGAGCTTGAATGCTTCCATAGGTAATCTAGAAATCCAAAAGGCTGGGACAGGCACAGTTGTAACTTATGACAATAGTGATAGCACTAAAAAAGAAGCTCTAAAAAATCAATTCTTGCAAAATGCAGGACAGCAATTGAGCTCAGTGGAAACACAAATTAACGATACCGAGAGTAAAATCAATCAGGCAGATGTCCTTCTGACTAATACCCTCATCCAGTCACCAGAAGATGGAATCTTACACTTGAGTCAAGCTGATAAAAAAGCAACCATGGCTGCGACAGGAACTGAGTTGGCCCAGCTTTATCCCGATATGACTCAAACCCAGGAAGTTGCCATTACTTATTATGTGAATTCGGATTATGTGCCAAAACTGCAAAAAGGCCAGTCAGTTCGACTGACCTTGGATAAGGTTGGTAATCACGGTACCACAATTATTGGAAAACTTGAGAGTATTGATAATTCTGCCACGGAAACAGAAAGGGGGAATGTGTTTAGAGTAACTGCTAGGGCAAGTATTTCAGAAAAAGAAGCCCAAAATCTACGTTACGGTCTAGAAGGTCGTGTGACAAGCGTTATTGACCAAAAGACCTACTTCAATTACTTTAAAGACAAGTTACTAAACTTGCAAGACCAATAGGAGGAGAATTACTGATGGCTAACAATACGATTAATAACTTTGAAACACTTGATAACCACGCTCTTGAACAAGTCGTAGGTGGAAGTGGGTGGATGGATTATATAAATGGTTTCCTAAAAGGATTCGGAGGGCAAAGAACGCTTCCAACAAAAGACTATAACATTCCTCAAGCTTAGGTATAGAAAAAAGGCTGTTAGGCCTTTTTAGTTATTGTTAATTGTTGTGTGAATGAGAAATTGTTACTCTGTGTTTCTAAGTTTACATTGATATAGTTATCTAAGATTTCTGTGACATTAGCAAGGCCAATGCCTCGCTCTCGTCCCTTGTTGGAGACACCTCTTTCAAATATGGTTTTGGTTTCTGTTTTTTCTTCACTTATGGTATTGCTAATAGATAATAGCTGTGAACAATGATCTTCCCAAAAGCTAATAGTAATTTTAGGGTTTTGAGTTTGAATGGCACCTTCAATAGCGTTATCTAAAAAAATAGAAGTGACGATAATGAAGTCCAGAGTCTCCATCCCAATCAAGTGGATGGGTTCTGGGATGCTAATCTGAGCTTCAATGCCTTCTTCTTCTGCTTGTAGAACTTTTGCGGACAGAAGGCTTTTCAAAGTGTTATCCTGAATATTAACGAGTCTAGCTAAGTCAAAGTTTCTTGTATTTAATCGTTTATCGGATTCTTGAAGCACACTATCATAGGCTTCTTTGACAATATCCATATCGTCTTTATCTATCCCCAATCGTAATGTGACTAAGAGATTACTATAATCGTGTCTAAAACTACGAACAGAATTGTAGAGACCTTCAATATGTTTATTGTAGGTGTAGAGATTTTCTAGCTGGAGATTTTTTTGGAAGTCCAATTGTCCTTGAATCATTTCACGAATGTTTCTGTCTAAAAAGACAATCATAATGAAGAAGAGGACAAGTGAAATAACAACACAGAGTTTTCGAAGCTCCAAAGTTGAAGAATGAGTAGTGTTTTCAAGATACATGAGGATCTGTAACAGTAGGGTGTACCCAAACATAAAAAAGTTAGCAACTATAATAATATGTTGAATCGGAGAATTTGATTTCTGCTTTTGAAGTATGGTAAAACTCCCCTTGAATAATTTAATAAAGAGAAATGATAGACAAAGAGGTGCAATAGATGAAGGGATGGATATTAATAGAGAGCTTTGATAATCGGTGATACTAATATTAAAAAAAGGGAAGATAAAGAAAGTAATCAATCTTAAACTAAGGTTGTTGAGGATATCAGGGAAGAGACCATTGAAAATCTTTATTTTTAATGGTTTTTTAGTCTTAGTGGATAAAAGGAAGGAGAGAAGAAGATAATAGATATCCTCACCCCAGAATTTAATGATAAACCAAGAAGAGTGGTTATAAATAAAATTAAAGGCTAAATTAAAAATAAGGAGTAGGAAAAAATACCTCAGACGAATCTTCTGTCCCATTAAATAAAGGAAAAGAATAATTTCTAGGCCTGCACTTAAAAGGGTGAGAAAAAGTAGCCATAACGTTGTTAACATCCTCTGCCTCTTTCCTCAACAATCTGTGCAATCTTTCCTATCTTCATACGGGATACTGGTAGGACTTGACCATTAATTAAGGTAGCTTCATAATTGGTCAAGTTGACAGAGATAATCATATCTGTATTGACGATATAGGACCGATGGCATGGGTAGAGCTTTTTGTGTATCTTTTTAAAGTCTGCCAGATTTGCTCGGATATCCATGAGGGTATGGATAGTCTGGAGGTGAACATGGTGTTTGATATCTGATGTGGATAGGTATAGAATTTGATCCATAGGAAGGTTTATTAATTGAGACTCTGTTTTGTAGAGAAAAAACTCATCCGTGGTAGTTGCGTTAATAGGGAAGACTTGAGCAATGGTTTCCCCTATTTCTTTTCTAAAGCTAGCTTCATCTAAGGTTTTATTGATGTATTTATAGGCTGTAACGCCAAAAGCTTGAGGCATGAACTCTATATGTGTAGTGACAAAGGCAATGATAGCATAAGGGTTATTTTGACGTATGATTTTAGCGATATCAAGTCCCTTCTTATCTTCACCTTTAATTTCAATATCAAGAAAGAAAATCTGATCGCTTGTATTAGAAGTGATAGCTGATAACAACTGGTCAGGTTTGTCAAAAGACTGGACACAGGATAGATCTTTTCCGAAGGTCATAAGTTCATGTGCTACAGCATCTTCCAAGCGACCCATCTGAATAGAATTATCTTCTAATAGGTAAATCTTCAAGGTCTAGTCCTCTCTTTTATGACGAATACTGTTTATTGAAAAATTGTAACATAAAGAAAACGGTTTTTCAATTTTTTATGAGTGTAAAATGAGAATTTTTTCTGAATTTTAGAGACTGGATACATTAGAAATTACCATTCGGGACGTATAGCCACTTTTTGGGACGCTAGCTCTGATAGAGACACTTGAATGCTATACTAAAGATGTGATTGAGAGATCACACGATAAAAATTTTAGGAGGTAGTTGCCATGGCAACTCAAACAATTGAAAACTTTAACACCCTCGACCTTGAAACACTTGCTAGTGTTGAAGGAGGACGAGTCAATTGGGAACGATGGGGAATGTGTGGGGCCTCTGTCGCCGTAGGTGCTTCAGAAGGATTCTCTGCAGCTGCAGGTGGAACGGCTTTCTTCATTGGACCGTATGCAATTGGAACTGGTGCAGTAGGTGCAGCTATTGGAGGTGGAGTAGCCTTACTTGGCTGTTAAGGAGAACAACAATGACACATAGAGTTTCAAAAAGGGATATAGTGCTATTTGTCATTGCCCAAGTAGTTAGCATATCCTTACTGGTACTTTTTTTTAGTCAATTACTTCATAACTTATCATCCGTATTCCAATTGGTCTACATCGTAGCAGCTCTCTTAGTGGTTGTGGTTGATATATTGCTCATTCGAAAAATAATGACAAGAAGAGAAGAACCAACTGTGTTAAATCAATTAAAAGCTTCCCTAGCTTGTTTCTTGTTACTGACACTTAGTTGCCTTCGTTTTTTGACAACAGATTTCTATTATCAAAAAGTTATCGCTATATTTGTAGGTTTTTTTTCATTATTGGGTTTCGTACTATTTTTATGGGGCATCAAGTATATCAACCATAATATAGAGAAGTAAGTAATTGACAAAATAAGGAGTATAAGCAATGTTTACAAAATTAACTCATAACGACCTTGAAGTAATTCAAGGTGGTGCTGTTTGTCTTATGCCAAATGTGAATAACAAGGAGGGTGACCCCCTTAAAGACGGTTGGGTATCACCACCTAGATATCGAAGCGGTGAAGCCTATCCCATGGTATATTTACCTGTCTGTGCTATTATGTAAGAACTTTAATTTAAAGGCTCTTATTTGATAAGAATATAAAAGTCCCCCTTATTACCCGAACCTTCTGGTGATAGTGGGATTTTTTATATTCTTACCATTCGGGACGTATAGTCACTTTTTGGGACGTTAGCTTCTATGAGAGTTGTAAATTGTTAAACTAGACTAAGTAATCGAAAGGAGTTTATGATGAAAAAAAGGACATTAACGCTATGGCTGATGAGTTCAGCCTTGTTACTGAATCTATCGGTAGGAACTGCTTTAGCGGATGAGGTGGTAGAAACGGGAGCTGATAATTCTCCAAAGGTTGAAGCAACCGAATCTACTCCAGTAGAACAACCATCAGATAGTCAGGAGCAGTCGCTTCCTGAAGATAAAGAGGCACCAGCAGCGACTGAATCAGTAACCTTGGCTGAGTCTGAGGAGGAGACTGCAAATGATATCCCAGCAGTATCTCGTGAGGAATACGACGCTAATGTTGCTGATTTACCTAAAATAAGTTTAGATGATGTGCGTAATGCCTTTACCGAGGATGGTCAGGCACATACGATTTATTTTGGACGTGGAACCTGTTACTATTGTCGTCAATTTTCACCAGAGTTGAAGGTCTTGAACCAACTGATGGATGGTCGTTTAGAGTATTACGATATAGATCGTGAGGATTTTGACCGAAACTATGTGTTTGGTGAGATTGGTATTCCAGGTACACCTACACTACTTTATCTGGAAAATGGTCAGCTATTATCAGGATGGGTTGGTGGTGGACCTGCTCAAACAGTTTATGACCATTTAGCCAGCTCTAGTCCACGTTTTATGACTTTGAATCAGGAACAAACAACCATCTCTGAACCTCAAACTAAAACTGTTCGTCCTACATGAGTAACCGAAGAGAGTACGAAAGAGAAATCTTTGCCAACTGTTCAACCACAGCCGATGTCAACGGTTCAGAAGGAACTGAACGCTCAAACAGGGCAAATGGCACCAATGACTGATAAAGTAGCAGACACAAAAGAATTCCCTAAAACAAATGACGGTGAGCAATCACTTGTCTCTTTTGTGGGGGCATTAGCAATCTTAGCTTCACTCATGTTAGCACTGAGATATTATATTAAATAGGTTAAAAGATTGAGTATCTCCCTCAATTTTTTTCATTTTGTATATGAATGACCATTCAGGACGTATAGCCACTTTTTGTGACGCTGGCTTTTAAATGACTATCAGTGTGCTATACTAAAGATGTGATTGAAAAATTAGTTGAAAGAAATAAGGAGGTTTTCTTAATGAAAGGACTTAAATGGTTTGCAGGAGGCAAAGAGAGACAAGAACAAGCAGTAGCTATCATCGATGAGGTAATTGAAACTATTGGAGATAAGCCAGATTATGCTGATTTGAAGCAGGTCCTGCACTCCTACCGAACGGAACTTGCAGACTCTCGTTCAGCCACTCCCTATATCTTAAGCAGGATGTCACTGGAAATATCCAAAGTGGTCAGAAAAGACCAGCTAACCTTGTCTCCCTGTATCGAGGAGCGAATGGCAGAGTTGCGAAAATTGCTAGCGATTCGTTATGGCTATTGATGTCATTAGGGAGGATTTCTTGGTTTTAAGGTTGAGTTGTCCATTGAGAAAAGGAAGATGGAGCAAAAAGGTTCTTTTCCAATCTGTTGAGGAGCAGAGAAAGAACCTTAAGTCCTAGTTATGATTATGACAAGCGGACAAGTGATTGTGATAAAAGGTGAGTGCGATGCCTTATCTTAACCGACTTCGTTCAGGAAAGTTACTTTATTTACAACTCATGGTTGTTGCCTAAGGTTTGATAGATGGCAATATTGGTTTAGAATTATTATATAATGGTTCTTCCTTCTTATTTTAGTTACCCCTGGGTTTGGTTTCCTTACTGTGTCTGACCTACCTACCAGTGTTCATCGGACGAGAGCTGAACAATCGTCCACTTGGGAACGACAGTTTACTCCTAAACAAATTTACGCTGGTATGGGCTTGGCACATTTGGCTATTATTTTAACTGGTGTTTATCGTTTGCTGACGGTGAGAGGTGCCGAATGGCGCCTAATCATTATTGTTGTGATTGTTTTGGATATTTGTTTACTAGCTTTTCTGACACCTAGAGTGCTTAAAATCATTAAACAAAGTGAACGAGGTTAGAATGGCAGTTTATGATAGACACGCCTATAAAAATAGCGAGGCTGTAAGTGCTTATCTATGCTTTGGTAACTTTGTAGGCGTTGTGAAAACTTTCTGTTTGAGAGAAGTGTGAGGTTTAAGTTTTATGTCAAAAAATCTACGTGCCCTTACGGCCATTGTTTTGTCCCAATTGCTTATTGAGTGTATGGGATTCTTTTTAGGAATTCCTCTTAGTAAGATTCTGGTTTTAACAGTACTTAGCAGTATAGCAGAGGTTCTGATGCATCTTGTCCTAGGCAAAAAATCTAAAGTCACTTTGAGTGATAAAGAGATATGGCATCAATACTTTTTATTCGTTAAGAAGACACTCTGGCTTTCCATTTTGTTTGTTGGAATTTTTCTTTTTTATACGTTGACTAAATCTGACAGCTTTATGCTTTATTTTTACTGGCATATCTTTGTGTTGTTCCACTGTCTTGGCTATATCATTTGTTTAAATAACATCAAAATGAATCGTAAAAATTGAAGATCAAATCTTGTTTATTCTCACACAATAAAAAAATCCCATGGGAGTTCTCATCCTATGGGATTTTTTGCGATAAAGATTAATAAGGCAATGTCATCTTACTTTGGCTTAGGTCCACAGTCACTTCATAGTCACTATTGTCACGAATAGTGTGCTCAAAGTCTGTGGTATAGAGAACGAGTCGGAGTTTGTCGCCCTTGTTGAGTTTGTAGATGGTTGGTTGTAAGTCCAAACCGATAATCATCCATTCATTTGGAGTGACATTCTCAATGCTAAGGAGATCTTTGCGATTTTGCAGGTTAAGGTGTCCTTTGGTAATGACACGGTATTTTGCCTGCTTGAATGGCAATTCACGTAAGGCTTCCTCCTTGAAGAGACGGCCGTTATCTACATTCATGCGTTTTAATTCAGGTATTGGAGCTAGGTATTTTTTATCTCCCATTTCCAGAACTTGGGCCGAAATGAGACCACGGTTTGTGCTAGACTTGACCCTGAGCTCTAGGTGGACACGACCATTGATTTGGATGTCTTGGTCCAGTTCAAAGTCTAGAGTGATGGCATTGGCTTTATCCATAAAGAGGTCATCCTTAAAGCTTTGATAAGCCTTACCGTACTTAGCAAAGATTTCCTCTTCGTAATGGTTAGCGATACTAGCTTCTGCCTTACCAAGCTGAATGTGTTTACCATTATCATGACCAAAGTTATCGAGAACTTCCCAGGTCTGTTCAGACTGGTTGTTTTGCCAGATGACTGTAGGCAGTGTGTAACCATTATCTAAATCAAGGAGTTTCTGACAAATCAAGGCGTTCATGCTTTCTCGGAAGTCAATAGACTGCCAGGCATTCATGTAAACGTGGGCACCATTATGGAAGAAGAGGTGTTTTTCGAGAGATTTAGGAAGGGCTCTGAACATTTGATAGACATTAATTGGTTTGACATTCCAATCCTGGCTACCGTGTGTAAAGACTACAGTAGCTTTGACACGGTCTGCGAATTGCACATAGTTGCGGTCATGCCAGAACTGGTTATAATCCCCATGCTTACGATCAATAGCTGTGCTTAGCTCATTGAGGTAGGCCTCGTAGTCTTTTTGGTGGCGTAGGTATTCTCCAGCTAATAGGGCACGAGAATAGGTGAATTCAGTCAAGGTATCGAGATCCTCACCAGGGTACCCTCCAGGGCTAACGAGGAGTCCATTTTCACGATAATAGTCGTACCAAGAAGAAATACCCGCTTCAGCAATAACCATCTCCAAACCGTCAACACCAGTTGTAGCAAGGGCGTTGGACATGGTACCCAAATATGAAAGTCCAGTAGTAGTCACCTTACCAGAAGCCCAATCAGCAGTGATTGTATGCTGTCTGCTACGACTAGTAAAGGCGCGTGCACGACCATTGAGCCAGTCAATGACAGCTTTATAGGCCAAAACTTGTTGATAGTCTCCAGAGGTCATGAAACCTTCCGAGTTGAAAGTACCGACACCAGATACATAGATAGAAGCCACACCACGAGCCAACATATAATCGTTAAGTGTATAGGTATCAGTGTGAGCAAAACGCTCCTCAGCCTTTGTGACAGGGTTGATAGGCGTAAGGTCTGCCTCTGGTGCTTTAATTTCTGGACGGCTAAGAGAAATCTTACCAGCTGGTTTGACGAGCAAGTCTCCCTCCATCTTGTGGGTCAGTTTATCAGAGGAAGGTTCATTAGTCCCTTGTTGATAAGGGCTTGCGGTCATCATGGCTGGAACTGGGAAGTCAACATTAGGACGTAAGATAGTCACCTTGACTAGGTCTAACAGCCCATCTTTGTCAGTATCTACAGGTGTTTCGACATAAACCACTTCACGGTGAAGCTGATTAGTGTCAAATGTTGCCAAGCTCTTACCATTAAAGAAGACGTAGTCATTACTTATTGGGATTAAATCTTGGGCTACTAACTGATCAATTAAGGTATTGCCAGATTGTGTGCGTGTCGCTAACAACTGGTGAAGGTTATTAAGGCTACCATCAAAAGCAATTGGGAAGGCCATTTTCTCAAGGAAAGCAACACTGTCGGTAAAGTCCACATTAGGGACAAATCCTAGCAGTTGAAGGGCTACTAAGCCAAAGACTTCAGCAGTCAAAGGACGGTCTGATTGGAAAAAGGACAGGAGGTCTGTCTCTGGATCGGCAATCCAATTTTTCAAAGCCAAATCAGTATCTTCAAAGAAAAGGAAGTACTTGCGAACAAAGGATTCAAAATTGGCTTTGGCACTAGCATCTAGAGAGACTTCAAAGCCCAAAGAACGGAGTTCCTGATAAGCCGTTTCAGGACTAACAGGGATGTAACTGAACTGGTTAAATTTCATATTCAAAAACCTCAAAAATAATACGTAAATATTCCAGAAATATCTTTACATCAGACATTATACCTGATAAAATGATAAATGTCTAAATTATTGTAAAATCGAAAGGAAATAAAGAGACAAATGAATGATTTTCTAAAAGAAGCGTTCACCAGTGAATGGCTTTTGAAATACCTCACTGAGTTGTTCGCGACTGCTTTTCTTGTAGCACTTGGTAATGGTGCTGTTGCCAACGTTGAGCTTACAGGAACAAAAGGTAACAAATCTGGTTGGATTGTTATCGCTTTTGGTTATGGTTTTGGTGTTATGATGCCAGCCCTTATGTTTGGTGATGTTTCTGGTAACCACATCAACCCTGCTTTCACACTTGGACTTGCTGCATCTGGATTGTTCTCATGGGTAGGCGTTCCTGGATACCTTATTGCACAACTTCTCGGTGCCTTCCTAGGTCAAGCTATTGTGGTTTGGGTTCACCAACCTTACTATGCACAAACTGAGAATCCTAACAATATTCTTGGGACCTTCTCAACTATCTCAGCAGTTGACGATCATGATGACACTCCAGAAAATCGTAATCGTGCCTGTGCCAATGGTTTTGTCAACGAGTTTGCAGGATCATTCCTCCTCTTCTTTGGTGCCCTTGCCTTGACAAACAACTACTTTGGTCACAAGCTTGCACAACAAGCTGTTGCTGCTGGTTACACTAAAGAAATGGTTGATGGACAATTCCATGGATCGCTTGAAACAGCCCACATCGGTGTTGGTTTCTTGGTTGCTGCTTTGGTACTTTCATTCGGTGGACCTACTGGACCAGCCCTTAACCCAGCTCGTGACTTGATGCCACGTCTTCTTCACCATCTCTTGCCAACATCAGTTCTTGGTGAGCACAAAGGTGATTCTAAATGGTGGTACGCTTGGGTTCCAGTTGTAGCGCCAATCCTTGCAGGACTTTTGGCTGTATACTTGTTTAAAGCTCTCTACCTTTAATTAATAATAAAAAATCTGAAGCAAATGCTTCAGATTTTTTATGCTTAAAATTTTGAAAGTAGCAAAAACTGAGAAAGTTTTCTCAGTTACATGGGATTAGTCATTACTAGAATGGTAGCACCTAAGGTGAAAATATTCCATAGGATATGAAGCGAGATAGTTGCTGATAGATTTTCTCTTTTTTGGTAGACCATAGAGAGAGCCAATCCCATTCCAATATAGAGGAAGAGGTGGGCAAGGTTGGTGGGCATATGGAATAGGAAAAAGAGACTGGTACTCACTAAAGCAGTAACTATCGAATAAGGAGCCAACCAAGAGCAAACCAACTTACGAAAGAGTAGTTCTTGCAAGAAGGTTGTAGTCATCACGCTAATGGCTACTGGGAGGATAGACGTTGTCGTAAGAGTTCTTTGAAGTTCTGGATGGTAGTTGGTGTGGGTCAGTAGCATAAGATTGCTCCCAATAACTCCCATCAGAAAAATAAGAACAAAGCCCCAGATAATAGCTTTAGTATCCTTGCGGTCTAGTCTAAAGTGAGTAACCAAACCTTCACTCTTAGCCCAAAGATAGGTAATGTAAAAAATAATGAGATTGACAGCGATAATTCCCCAGCTTTCAAGGCTAGTGAAGGTCAACCCAGTCTGATTGTTATATAAGGTTGTCATACCTAAGGTGATGTTTGGGATAGCTATCATCAGCAGTAAAAAAAATCCCTGATAGGCATGTCTAAATGCCAGATTATTGACAAGAGTTTTCATAGACTCTATTATACTCTAAAATGAGGAAATAGCTAGTCCTAAGGTAAATATAATACAATGATTTTCATAATTTATGTGAAAGAATGTGAAAAAATTACAATCCTGTTTTTTCTTAGGTAAATCCTTGTCACACAGGCTCTTTTCGGATAAAATAGAAAAGAATGGAGGTTGTCATGACGCAATCAGGGAATCTTAAGTTTCACACACCAATTTTTCGTGTGAATAATAGACAAGAAAATATCGATTTTTACCAAAATACGTTAGGATTTAAGCTTTTGACTGAGGAAAATGCTCTTGCTGTCTTCACTGACTGGTCAGAACGTAACTCACTTTTTGTAATTGAGGAGTCTCCAGCTTACCGTTGCCGTGCAGTTGAAGGTCCTAAGAAAATTAATAAAGTGGTCATTAAGGTTTCAAATCCACTTGAGATTGAGTACCTTTTGGCGCGTGATGATAATCAAGCTAAGGCTATTTTCCAAGGGGAAAATGGTTACGCTTTTGAGACTATCTCACCAGAAAATGATCTTATTTTGGTGCATGCCGAAGATGATTTATCAACTCTAAAGACAGTCGAGTACGCAGATGTTGAAGAAAAAAAAGATTTTAAAGGAGTTTCAGATTTTACTGTTCAGTCTTTGACTTTGAATGTTGTCGATATGGCTCAAGCGGCTTTTTTCTACGATAATCTGTTTGGCGAAGAATTGCCTTTATCTATCCACTTTGAAAAGGCAGAAGGTCCGGACCTTCAAGTAAGTTCAGATCAAACTTGGGATTTGGAAGTTCTAGAATTTAAGGTAGCTGAAGACTATGATTTGGCTGCCTTGCATGAGAAACTTGACAAGGAACAGTTCTCAAGTTATCTAGATCCTAAAGGAAGTCTACTCGCACTGACTGATATGAGTAATATTGAGGTTTGGTTAACAAAATAATGACTAACTTCAAACAAACATTGTTAACAATTACAGACTACATCAAGGCTGACATCTTCCCGGGTGCCAGCCTTGCACTCTATGATGGAAAGAATTGGCAAGAGTACTACTGTGGTACTCAGGATGGAAAGAATCCAGTAATTCCAGATTTAACCTATGATCTAGCTAGTGTCTCTAAGGTCGTGGGAGTTGGAACTCTTTGTATCTTCTACTTACAGTCAGGAAAACTGGATTTGGATGAGAAGTTCTCCACCTATTATCCTGAAGTAGCAGACAAGACGCTAACCCTTCGTCAGCTTCTTTCTCATAGTAGCGGAATTGATCCTTTTATTCCAAATCGTGATGAATTAGACCAAAAAGGATTGATTGCTGCAATAAATGCCATCAAAGTTAAGTCTGATAAACCATTCTTGTATACAGATATTAACTTTATTCTCCTGGGCTTGATGCTTGAGAAATTATCTGGACAAAGACTGGACAGGCTTTTTGACAGCGAAATTTTCCAACCTTTTGGTATGATTGACACACAGTTTGGTCCAGTTGACCTTGCTGTTCCAACTGTAGAGGGAATTCCGGGAGGAACTGTTCACGATCCCAAGGCTCGAGTGCTCAAAGAGCACACAGGTTCAGCAGGTCTCTTTTCAACCCTAAAAGACTTGGAAATCTTTGTTAACCATTATTTGAAGGATGATTTTGCTAAAAATCTGACGCAAAATATCAGTCAATCCAAGAAGGAGCGTAGTGTCGCGTGGGACCTTCAAGGCGATTGGATTATTCATACTGGTTATACAGGTACCTTTGTGCTTATCAATATCCCTCGTCAACGTGCGGGGATTTTCCTCAGTAATCGTACCTATTACAAGGATGAGAGGGCTCAATGGATTAAGGACAGAGATGCTTTGATTGAGATAATGAAGAAGGAGTTGGTTTGTGAAATGGTCGACCAAGGAAAATAATGATAAATTAAAAGTTCAATTAGAACCCCTCCGTAGTTATACGGAACACTTTGACTCAGGTATGATTCATAGGGCTTTGCCAATGGCTACATAGGTTCGTGTATTAATACATCAAACAGATAAGTCCAATTTATTGACTTCTGAGCACTTTTTCATCCGGCTGTTGTCGGCGCCGATCATTGTGCGATCGGGGGGTGGGCGTATGAATTCATTGATTAGTTTAGAAAAAGTTAATTATAAAATCTCTGATCAACATATTTTACATGATATTGATTGGCAGATTCCAGCTGGGGCTCATATTACATTGACGGGACCATCCGGTGGTGGGAAAAGTACGTTATTGCGGATCATTGCGTCCATGATTTCTAAAACAAGTGGGACCTTGATTTTTGATGGGCAGCCGATTGAAAGTTATGACCCAATCATGTATCGGCGGCAAGTCTCATATTGTTTCCAACAACCGACGTTATTTGGTGAGACGGTGGCAGATAACTTAGCTTTCCCGTACCAAATTCGTAAGCAAGTCATGGATACGCAACGAGTGGTAACGGCGTTAAATAATGTTGGGCTGTCCGAACGAACCCTGCATCAGCCGATTATCGAGCTTTCCGGTGGTGAACGGCAGCGGGTCGCGCTGATTCGCAATATCTTATTCTTACCAAAAGTGTTGTTATTAGATGAGGTGACAGCTGGTTTGGATGAAAATAATAAGCAAATCGTACACGCCTGGTTACGACAGTTAAATGAGCAGGATCACGTGACAACGATCATGATTACTCATGACGCGACAGAGATTGCTGCGGCAGATCAATTAGCGAAAGTGATTGCTGGCAGATTGGAGGTGCACGCATGAATTTAGCAGTTAATAATACGTCGCTATTTTTGGCGGCAATGTTAGTGCTCGTCGCGTTAGGAATTAGTTTGTGGCAGAAACTTGGCTTGGATAGGGACATCGTCATTGGTGTCGTGCGGGCTGTTGTACAACTATTTATCGTGGGTTACTTGCTAAAGTATATTTTCCGAGTCAACAATTTGTGGCTAACGCTGGCGATGATGGGCTTCATTATCTTCAATGCGGCTTGGAATGCGAAAAAACGGGGGCCGGGGATTGACCATGCATTAGCCATTTCGTTATTAGCCATTTTTGTTAGTACAGGGGTAACACTCGGCGTCCTCGTGCTATCTGGTGCGATTAAGTTTGTGCCATCGCAAATGATTCCCATTTCTGGTATGATTGCGTCGAATTCAATGGTCGCAGTTGGGCTGGCTTATCGCAGCCTCAATAGCCAGTTTCATGACCAGCGCCAAGGTGTGCTTGAACGGTTGGCGTTAGGGGCTGGTCTACTTGATGCTTCGATTGCCATCGTGCGTGAGGCGATTCTTACGGGGATGTCACCAACCATTGATTCGGCAAAGACTGTGGGTCTAGTCAGTCTGCCAGGGATGATGTCCGGTTTGATCTTTGCAGGGGTCAATCCAGTACGGGCCATTAGGTATCAAATTATGGTCACGTTCATGCTCTTATCAGCGACTAGTTTGGGGTCAATCATTGCGTGCTATTTAGCTTACCGTAATTTCTATAATGAACAAAAACAGTTGAAGTAATGACTCCTGATTGCAGTCCCGTGGGGAGTCCTTATCCTGAATACTGATCATAATTTTTGATTGAGATGATTACGATGAGGAATATATACACACTCAGAATAAGTTGAGATAGATACCGATACTATCCCAATTTATTTTTTTGTGGTTAAGCTGACAATAGCTTGCCCCACGCGGGTAGCGTTCTGCATGACATGCTCTCACTGAAAGTGATCCTGCAATGATAAATTGCCCTGTCACGGCGTGACCCGCCGGAGGTTTTTCTAGCCGGATAATAGGCGCTGAAAAATAGCAGTTTCCCCAGAAGGAAGGGGAAACGCTACTGTCATCGCTTGTCGATGACGTGCCTCGCAGAGCCTGTCCAAAATAGAATTTTGGACAGGCTATACCAGATTTTTAACGGTGTTATACTGGTCTTGGAAAACCTTTTTTGAGGAGGCATTTTTGATGGCGCATTTAAAGAAAATTATGCGTGGTGCAGTACCCGGTTTAGCTGTCCACTTTGAACGTAAAACTGACCATCACACCAACAAAGAAATTGATGTGTCGCAAACTTATCTGAATCAAGATATCATGACGGATGGTTCTGATATGGTTTCACGCTTCAATGCGCGTTTAAATGACGTTTATTGCATGCAAAGAGACGATGTGAAGGAGCCCGTTAGCGACTTGGATAGTCACTCTTACCCGAAGATCTTGCAGAAGCGCCCTACGAGCAACAAAGCGCCTTTTTTGAAGAAACCACCAATTTTCTTAATGAACGTTATGGTCAAGAAAATGCCGTGGCCGCTGTTGTGCATTATGACGAGACAACCCCTCACTTGCACTATGCCTTTGTCCCCGTTGTTTTTGATAATAAAAAATCACGTTATAAAGTCTCGGCTAAAGAAGTGCTCACGCGCCATGATCTGCAAACCTTTCATGATGATTTAGATCAAGACCTAAAAAAGGTGCTGCTATAATGACCAATAAAGTTACGTATGTTGGGAGAAGATAGTTACATGGGTACTAATATGATGGTCCTAGAACCAAAAGGTATTGATCCTGAGTATCGCTATACTTTTATCAATAAGACAGGATTGTACAAGATTGCAGACACATCAACTATTCCCCAAATCAATAATAAACACATCGAACCTTACTTATTATTAATTCCCAGCTTAGAAGAGCAACATAAAATCGGTTCATTCTTCAAACATCTAGACGAGACTATCGCTCTTCATCAACGTAAGTTGGATTTGTTGAAAGAACAGAAAAAAGGCTTTTTACAAAAAATGTTTGTTTAGGGTCCATAATTATATAATGACCCCTAGGAAAGACTACTAAAACAGCCCCCATTATCTAATAATAGTTAGATAACGGGGGTTGTTTTTTTATAAAATGATATAATACTCCCTAGATAGGAGAAAACGTATGTCTAGACAAAAACAGTCGAGTAGACACTCTAAGAAAAGAAAGCTTGTCTCTTGTTTTTTTGGTTTACATGGGAGTGTTTGTACTTTTTTTAAAAGGATAGAAATACTGGAAAAAGATTGTAGAGCTATTAAAAAAAGAAAATGTGGCAGTTCTTGCTATCGAGCATGGCTATTCTATATTTTCAACAAAAGAAGAAGCTTAAGCAGAGTTGATCTACTGCTTAAGCTTTTTTACTTATTAAGGACTTTTCAACCGTAATGTGTTGGATACCAGCTTCTTCGAAGATTTGGCCGACTTCTTGATAGCCATTATTGAGATAGAACTTAAGTGCCCCTAGTTGAGCATGGAGAGAAATAGATTTGAAGCCCTGCTCTTGAGCGAAATCTTCAGCCTCTTTTAGGAGGATGCTACCCAGACCTTGACCTTGGTAGTCGTCGAGCACGGCCATACGTTGGAGTGTAACTTGTGTCAAGTCTATGTTAGGAAGTAGTCGTACGGTTGCTGTAGCCTGGCCCTTGTCATCATAGAGGACAAAGTGAATGCAGTAGGCTTCATTGGCATCAATATCGATGGAGCGAGGAACTCCTTGGCCCTTAACGAAAACGGTGTTTCGAATAGCCACAGCATCTAGATAAGTCTCTGAAAGTGTATCTCTTGTATGTTTGATAATCATAGGAATAGTGTAGCAAAGATTATAGTCTATCATCAAGCTTTTGATAGGTTTTATGCTTTAATTTTTCGGCCGTTTGCATCTTGGATAGGACGGTTATTTTCAAATCCAAGAGTTTGGGAGAATTTTTCCACCTGTTCCTTACTGACAGTTTCTTGGCTTTTGAAGACAATCCAGTTAACGCCTTCAGTACAAGGCGGTGTTGTCAATGAGCCTTCAAAGTTGTAATAGTCCTTGTTTTCAGGATAGAAATCATCAGGTGAGATAGCCTGAGATAAATCCGTTTCAGTATTGGCGGCTTGAGGCATTTTATCCCAGATTAATTGCAAGGCTTGGTTTTTGTCTCCATAGTTATAGAGAACTGAGACAACTGTGATTTTTCCATTATCCGTCTTGTAGACGAAATGCCCTTCGAGAGGATAGGTTTTGCCATCTATTTCATTCTCAGCTGGTGCGTGAAAATGGAATTGTTGCAACTTGTAAACTTCCTTACCAATCGTTAGGGTATTCTTTGGATTTTTAAAGCTGACTTCAATCGTATGCCCATTATTTTCAACTTGAGCTTCTGATTCTTGATTATTAAGGTTTAGTTCTGGAAGATCAACGTCCTCAGCTCCAGTGATATTGATCGGAGATTGTTCTTTACCATTTTTGCTGAGTTCATAATCTTTAGAAAGGTCACCCCAATGTTCAGGACCAGTTATACCCGTATAGCCCCATTGGACCTCTTGAGACTTAGAGGTTTTACTTTTAGTTTCAGACTGGCAGGCTACGAGTAGGATGGTAGCTGCTATAAGAGACAATAATCCAATTAGCTTAAAACTTTTCTTATTCATCTTTTCTCCCTATAGGCTGTTATTTTTGTCATGACTGCTAGTTGACCTGTTATTTGTAAACTAGTAGTCAGACGGTGACAGGGTGATATTTCTCTAAGGTACTTCTGAAAGTGAAGTGTTTGGAGAAACCAAACAGAAACGCCTTTATTTTATAGCTAATATGAAAGATAGTCAAATATAAATTATAGTTTATTTAGAAAACTATAATGAAAAGCAAGTGTTTTACAAAAAGAAAAGAACTCGCTATTGCGAGCTCTTTATTCATTTTATCCCATAGCATCGTCCGTTGAAAGAACTTCGTGGAAGACACGTTGTGTCAATTCAGTTTTTTGTTCTGGAGTGAGGTATTTAGTGTTTACACAGTATCCAGAGATACGTACGATAACATCTTCACCGCTCATGATCTTTTTGTAAACAGCTGACAAGTCCATAACGTTCAAGTTAAGGTGTTGTCCACCGTTTTCGAAGTATCCGTCAAGGATAGTTACGAGGTTATCAACTTGTTCGTCGCGAGTCTTACCAAGGGCACGAGGTGATACTTGAGTAGTAAGCGAGATACCGTCAGCTGCATAACCGAAGTCAAGGCTTGCAAGTGAGTTCAAGTTTTGCAACCATCCACCTTTAGCTTTGTTAGATGGGTTAGCACCTGGTGAGAAGAATTCCAATTTAGACAAGTTCACTGAACCATCTTCGTTGAGGTATACCCCTTTGTGAACTGGAGAGTTACCAGTTTGTTTAGAGTAAGCAACGTTCGAAGTGATTGTAAGAAGTGAAACTGTAGCTTCTGCATCTTTGTAGAGTTTATGGCTACGAAGACGAGTAGTGTAAGCTTCAATCAACCATTCTGCCAATTCGTTTGAACGTGGGTCATCTTCACCCCAACGTGGGTATTCACCGATTGTTTCGTAGTCGTAGATGTAGCCATCTTCGTCACGGATTGGTTTAACTGTAGCGTACTTGATAGCTGACAATGTATCAACAGTATTTGCGAAACCACAGATACCGAATCCCATGTTAGCACGTTGTTTAGTTGGCAAGAAGGCCATTTGAACAGCTTCGTAGTTGTACTTATCAGTCATGTAGTGGATGATGTTAAGGGCATCTACATAAGTGTCAGTCAACCAGTCAAGAGATTTTTCGAAGTTAGCTTTAACAGTGTCAAAGTCAAGAACTTCATCACGGACTGGATCGATGTCAAATACTTTGTAGTCTTTATGAACATCGTCGTAACCACCGTTCAAACCAGTAAGAAGGGCTTTAAGTACGTTAACACGAGCACCGAAGTATTGGATGTTGTGGCGTTGTTCTTCGTTTTCTGGGTCAAGTGGTGATACACAACATGAGATACAGCTCATTTCACCGTATCCGTCTTTAGCCATAGTAGTCACACCTTCGTATTGAATAGAAGAGTGCTTGTGACTCATGTGCATACAGTAGCGACGGAATGAGTAAGGCAATTTGTCAGACCAAAGAACTGTCAAGTTTGGTTCTGGAGCATTACCAATATTATCAAGTGTGTTCAAGAAACGGTAGTCCATTTTAGTAACACGGTGACGTCCGTCAGCACCCATACCAGCCATAGAAGTTGTGATGAATGTTGGGTCACCTGAGTAAAGTTCGTCGTAAGCTTTTGTACGTGCGAATTTTACAGTACGAAGTTTCAAGACAAAATCATCAACGAATTCTTGGATTTCTGATTCAGTGTAAGTACCACGAGCAAGGTCACGTTCTGCATATATGTCAAGGACGATTGGCACACGACCAAGTGAAGTAGCCGCACCATTGATAACACGACATACAGCCATAAAAGCAATGTTTGTCCATTGGATAGCTTCTTTAGTATCGAAGGCTGGACGACGAACATCTACACCGTAAAGGTCACCAAGGCGAACAACATCTTGAAGTGCTTGGTATTGAAGGTTAACTTCTTCACGAAGACGAATAGTTTCTTCGTTGATTTCTTCGATAGAGTTCCAGTCGTTTACTTTTTCTTGCATCAAGAAGTCAGCACCGTAAAGAGCAAGGCGAGCATAAACACCGATGATACGTCCACGAGAGTAAGCATCTGGAAGTCCAGTTATAGTGTGTGCGTGACGTGCACGACGGATATTTGATGTATAAGCACGGAAGATACCGTCATTTACTGTAGTTACATGTTTTGTAAAAATTTCGTGAACAGCTGGATCAGGTTCATAGCCATGTTCCTTGAGAGCTGTTTCTGCCATACGAATTCCGCCTTTTGGCATGAAATTCAATTTGAATAACTCATCATTTTGAATACCGTAGATTAGTTCGTCGTCTTTTGAAATATAGCCGGCAGGAATATCTGCGATTGATGTCGGACGAGTATCCATTGGGAAACGAGTTTCTTCGTAGTGAGCTTTAGTTTCTTCAATGATTTTTTTGATTTTAAGTGAGCGTTCAGTTGGTCCTGCAAGGAAGCTTTCATCACCATCATATGGTGTGTAGT